>Ga0209692_10001675_pt1 | contig 28658 bp, 13 predicted proteins | sample tdDd472_FD_187129 | JGI IMG/M metagenome (GOLD analysis project Ga0209692, IMG submission 187129) | Marine sediment microbial communities from the Atlantic coast under amendment with organic carbon and nitrate - tdDd47.2 (SPAdes)... | ecosystem: Environmental > Aquatic > Marine > Coastal >... | reverse complement strand
CAATTATGTTTGAAATAAGAATCCACTTTGTCATTTCTTTTGCAAGCATCAAAACAATACTTTTTACAGGAGCTCCCAGGGCTTTTCGTATACCGATTTCTTTAGTTCTTTTTTGGGCAGAAAATGCAGCTAAACCAAATAAACCTAAACAAGATATAAGTATTGCAAATAAAGTAAAAGATCTCATTATCTTGCCTTCTCTTTCTTCATTTCTATATAAAGTATCATAACTCTCATCTAAAAATCCATAATCGAATTCATATGCTGGATTATGTTCTTCAAAAACAGATTGAATATAACTTATAGTTGAAGAAGTTTCATTTCCGGAAACTCTAATATAAATATATCTAATAGCTTCATTATTGAAAATGACTAATGGCTGCATTTCCTGATCGGCTGATAAAAACAGAAAATCATCAACAACTCCAATAATTTGAAATTTATTACTTCCCCACGAGAATATCTTTTCAGTTATTGCATCTGTGCCTATTATTTCTGCAAGGGTTTTATTAATTACTACATTATGGATATTTGTCTCTTCCGAATTTAAATCAGAAACAAATTCAGGTGAAAAATACCTCCCACTTAAAAGTTTAATTTTAAATGTATTAATAAAATTTTCGTCAGTGTCCATATAATATACTGTAGGATCAACATCAGGACCTTTCCCCTCCCAATCCAAGCCTGAACCTGAACGTCCTAATCTATAAGGACTATCATGAGATGTTCTTGTTATACTTTCTATGTTATTATTTGAAAGTAGTTTATTTTTTATAATTTCATATTTGTCTGTAACCTCTCCTTTAATCGTCATATAAATCAAATTTTCTTTTTCTAAGCCAAGCTCTTTATTTTTAAGAAAATTTAACTGTTCGTTTACAACAAATGAACTAATAATTAATCCAATGGATAATGAAAACTGAATAATTACAAGCACCTTTCTTAAAAGGCCTCCTTTTACTCCTTGAGCTTTTGCTCCTTTTAAAGTATCTGTTATTTTGAAAGATGACAGAACAAATGCTGGATATAATCCTGCAACAAAACTGGTAAATATCCAGACAAACAACAGACTAAGCAAGATGCTTGGGTCTAAATAATTTAATGATAGATCTTTTCCCGACATTGAATTAAATAATGGCAACATTAGCCTAACTATTATAAGAGAAAAATTAAGTGCCAAAAAAGTAAATATGAAAGATTCACCCAAAAATTGTCGAATTAATCTTCCTTTTGATGAACTTAAAACTTTTCGAAGAGCAATCTCCTTGGCCCGATTTTCTGCCCTTGCTGTTGCAAGATTTGTATAATTAAAACATGCAATTAATAATATAAAAATAGCAATCATCCCGAATAACCTTACCATTTCTATTGGACCTCCACCATCAATATCATACAGATATAATCGTTTTAAGGGATTTAAGAACACTTCGTCTTTATAACCTTCCGGATTATTTTTACTGTCTTCTAAAAGATGAACAATTTTTTCCCCAAACTCGGTATAATCAACGTCTTCTTTTAGAAGAGCAAAGGTATAACACCAGTTAACACCCCATTCATCCCAATATTGACCAAAATCCGTATTATCTTCAAACGGAACCATTAATTCAAATGAAAAAGTTACATTATCTGGAAAATCTTCAAATACCCCTTGCACTGTATAAGCGAATTTATCTTCTAAAATTAACACCTTACCTACTGGATTAATATCTCCAAAAAATTGTTTTGAAATACTCTCAGAGATGATTATGTTTTTTACTCCATTCGTATATCCGTCTTTGCTTCCATAAATGAACTTACATGTAAAAATATCTAACAGATCGGGATCCGCCCTGCGAAGATGTTTTACTATCTTTTTATCCTCATAACTTATTTGCTTATTATAACTTGTAAAATATCTTGCCGTTAATTCAACTTCAGGATACTTTTCCGTAAAAGCTGCTGCCAATGGAGCCTCAGTAACCCAAATTGCGCTCTTATCATTACCATGATGCTGCCAATGTTGTACCAGATGAACTCGATCTATCTTCTTATGGTATGAATCATACCCTACTTCATTATTAATCCATAGATATAAAAGGATTGTACAAGCCAATCCGAAAGATAATCCCACAATATTTAACGTTGAGAATAATTTGTTTCTTAACATCAATCTTATTGTTAATATCAAATTTTTTATAAACATTTCTTTTTATTTTTTAGTTTCAACATAATTATTCCATAAACATGCCAAAACAACTATAATCCTGATTTATTGCTCATTAAGCTTAATTTATATTCGCTTGTTCTTATAATCTTGCACCAAAATCACACAGCAAGTGTTCCATAATCATACAAGCTATTTTGAATAAAAAAATATACTTCTTAAATTTGAGTGTTAAGTTATAAAAAGATGTACAAAGAAGGAAAAGTATTAATTATTGATGACAATCAAAGTGTTTTAGATTCTCTTAAACTTTTCTTAAAATATAAGTTTAGAGAAATAACAACTTTAAGTAATCCTAACCAAATTATTTCAAGAATTTCACGACAAGAATTTGATATTATCTTGTTGGACATGAATTTCTCGGCAGGAGTTAATTCAGGTAACGAAGGCTTATATTGGTTATCGGAGATAAAAAAGCGCATAAAAGATATTCCGGTATTAATGATTACAGCGTATGGCGATTCTGAGTTAGCTGTAAAAGCTATTAAATTGGGGGCCTTTGATTTTATTGAGAAACCCTGGAATAATGAAAAACTTTTAGCAACAATTCATGCAGCTCTTGAATTGAGAAAATCTAATTTAAAAGTAAGAGAACTTGAAAAACAGAAAACGGCTCTTAATCAAAATACATTTAAAGAGACACAGCTAATTTATCAGTCGGCCGAGATGGATAAAATCGTAAAAACGGTTGCTAAAGTTGCAAAAACAGATGCTAATGTTATGATTCTGGGCGAAAATGGATCGGGAAAAGAACTCATTGCTCAAAAAATACATGCTTTATCGAATCGAAAAAACGAAGTTTTTTTAACGGTTGATATGGCCTCATTAAGCGAAAATCTTTTTGAAAGTGAGTTATTTGGGCATACAAAAGGTTCATTTACCGATGCGAAAGAAGATCGTGTCGGAAAGTTTGAAGCTGCAAATGGAGGCACTTTGTTTTTAGATGAAATCGGGAATTTATCGTATATGATGCAAGCAAAACTTTTAACTGCATTGCAAAAACGTGAAATTACTCGCATGGGATCAAATAAACCTATGCCAATTGATATTAGATTAGTAACTGCTACAAATAAAGATTTAAGTGCACTTATATCGGAAAATCTTTTTAGAGAAGATTTACTTTATAGGATAAACACAGTAAAAATTACCTTACCTCCATTAAAGGAAAGAACCGATGATATAGCTCCTTTAATAAATCATTACCTATTGTTATTCTCAAATAAATATAATAAACCGGGAATTAAAATAAATAATCAGGCTATGGATAAAATATTATCGTACAAATGGCCTGGGAATATTCGTGAATTAAAACATACAGTAGAGAAAGCAGTAATTTTATCGGAGACAAATACGCTAACTGCAGACGATTTTTTATTTGATAAAACTTCGCAAACAAATTCTGAGATAAATAAACCTATTTCATTAGAAGAAGCTGAAAAAATTATTATTAGAAATGCTTTAGACAGAAATAACTGGAATATTAGTGAAACTGCTAAAGAGTTAAAAGTAGGAAGACAAACATTGTATCGAAAAATAGAAAAGTATGATATTTAAAAATCTTTACTTCAATATAATTCTTCGTACTCTGATACTAGCAAGCAGTTGCTTATTATTACCAATTGCAAATAATAAATATCATGATATTTTAATTAATATCAACATTGTAGTATTCATAGTATTGCAGATAATCTTTTTAATACGTAGATTAAACTTTGTGAACAGAGATCTAATATCATTTTTTGACTCTTTAAAGTACGATGACACATCTATAATTTTAAGTAATGAATTTCAAAACCAAGACTATTTTAGACTTAGCAGAAGACTTCAAAATGTTAATAGACAAATTCTTAATTTAAAAGAAAAAAATATACAAAAGGATATTTATTTTAAGATTGTAACAGAGCATGCAACAGTTGGTTTACTGGGATTTGATGAAAAAGGTAATGTGAAATTATGTAACAAGGCTTTTAGAGAACTTTTTGAAATTGAAAGTCTGACTAAAATATCAAAGCTAAATACAATCAATCCTAATTTTGAATCAATAGTAAGTACTATTGAACCATCAGATCATAAACTTTTAAAAGTAGAATATGATAATCAAATTAAACAACTCGTAATTAGAGCAACATATTTCAAATCAAAAGATCAGAATCTTAAACTTATTTCAGTACAAGATATAAAGAACGAGTTAGATCAGAATGAGCTTGAATCATGGCAAAAATTAGTGCAGATTTTACGTCATGAAATTATGAACTCTATTGGACCAATTTCTTCGACTATTGATACTTTGAATGAAATTATTACAAATCCAAAAACAAATGAGACACGTAAAATAAAAGATCTTGATAATGAAATGTTAAGTGATATTTCCTCTGGATTAAAAATAATAAAAGAGAGAAATGTAGGTATTCAGGAGTTTACAGAAAAATTCAGATCCTTGTCAAGAATTCCTAAACCAGAAATTAATAAAGTAAGTATTTCTGAGTTATTTTCAAATATTCAATTATTATGGGAAAATGAGCTTAAAAAGAAAAATATTAGCCTTGAAACAAGTATAAAAGATAATATTGAATATTTTTTTGCTGATAAAAACCAAATTGAACAAATACTTATTAATCTCATAAAAAATTCTATTGAGTCGATTGACACAACCCCCAATGGAAATATTAAACTAACAGCACATTACAACAAGGATAAAAAAATATCAATTGATTTAACCGATACAGGAAAAGGAATATCAAATGAAATTTCAGATAAAATCTTTATTCCTTTTTTTACAACAAAAGAACAAGGCTCAGGAATTGGCCTGAACCTTGCTCGTCAGATAATGCGTTTACATGGAGGAAATATCACAATGCAATCAATTCCTGAAAAAGAAACTACTTTTACTTTAACATTTTAATTTAATGATTAAACTTTTTTTATACTTACTATCTAATTATAAGTTTTTAAATCAAAAAAATAAAAGTTATGAGAAAACAACTAAGATTCAGTAACACTATGCTATTATTATTTTTAGCAGCTCTATTTTGCAATACAGCTTGCACAAATCTAGAAAATGAATTAAATAATTTCTTAACAAAAAAAGAAATCCAATATGAAGAAATTGCCTATGAAATTGGTGATGCTTACTGGAATTATTATTCAGCAGAAGCCGAAACCGATTTAAAATCGCCGAAACAAAAATTCTATACTTTACTTCATAATGATTCATTAAATACTCTTATAGATACTTGGTATCCAAAACGCGAAGAAATTAAAGATACTATTTTGAAACGTAGAGTAGAAAAATGGCATAACGTACTTCTTTCAGCTAGTGTAGAATATGACCAAGAAATAATGGATTTACGTAATGAGCTTGAGGAAATGATGGAAGTTTCTGGAGATAAAGATGTTTCCGAATATGACTTTGATGGAAAGGTACTTGAGCTGATTAAATTACGTAACCAAAAATCGATTGAATTTGGATATGACAACTATGTACATTTAAGCTTTGAAACTAATGGATTGGGATACGAATGGTTTAAAGATTTTGTAAAAAAAATGGAAGAATCAACAAATGATCCTTATAAAAAATTAGTTGAACAATTTAAACAAGAAAACGACATTGAAACTTTCACGCATAGAAATTTATTTCAATTCATAGGTCAATTTTATAGCAGTAATGATCCTATTGAGGTTAAAACAAAAGATAATATTGAACTTGTTAAAACATCCTTAAGCGATATTGGGATTAAATATGATGAACTTCCCGCAAAACTAGTAGAAATGCAACTACCTGCTGGTGTTGGAGGTCAAGGATTAATGATTAATATTCCAAACGATTTTCGAGCAGTTATGACATTAGGAATGGATATTTCGGTTTGGATGCATGAAATGGGTCATGGTTTACATGGTCTTTTTAATTCTATAAACACTCCTATTTTAGAAGGATACGAATGGATTCCAGGAAATGCAAATGCATCATTTGCTGAAGGTATGGCAGAAACTAATGCATGGTTCTCTAGAAATGCAGAATGGCAAAAAGAATATACAAATCTTACCGAAGAACAAATTGTTAACAGAAGAGCTATAGCAAACAAATATGCTCCGGCATTTATCCGTTATCATTTATTCTATTGTATGAGAGAAACAGAATTGTATCTTCACCCAGATAAATCATTTAAAGAAATTCAGTTGGAATATGCAAAGAAATACTTTCTGATAGATTCTGATAATTTTAATACTCAAAATTTAAACAATATTATTTTTGTTTCATATCCACTATATCTTCAAAATTATTTATTAGCAGATGTTGTTGCGTGCCAAGTTCATAATACATTAGAAGAAAAATTTGGAAAAGACTATGCTTTTAATAAAGAAGTAGGTAAGTATTTAACCGAAAAATTTTATTGTAATGGTGAATATTTTGACTGGAACGAGAGATTAATAAAGGGAACAGGAGAAACATTAAACTTAGATACTTATTTAGAATATTACAATATAAAATGATTTGTTTAACTCAAATAGAGGGTGTCCGTAAAATTATTACTTGTCATCTCCAACTTGATTGGAGATCTCAAATTAAGCTGAATTAATATTAAAGATGAGATTCCCTTTTTCAAGGGAATGACAAATTTACTACTTTACGGATACCCTCTTTTATTTATATTTAGACTTACATTTTATTCGTCTCTTAAAGTATCGACAGGATTAGCTGCCGCTGCTCTATACGATTGATATGAAATTGCTATCATGGCTATAACATAACTTAGCAAGCCTGTAATTGCAAAAATCCACCACGAAACATTAGTACGATAAGCAAAATTCTCCAACCACTTACTCACTGCATAATAAGATATAGGACAAGCAATTATAAATGATATTATAACCAGCTTTGTGAAATCATATGATAGAAGCATTACAGTTTGGGAAATACTTGCCCCATTTACTTTTCTAATTCCAATTTCTTTTTTACGTTGTTCAGTTGAGAATAAAGCCAATCCAAACAAACCAAGACAAGAAACTAAAAACGCAAGGATTGTAAAAGATACAAGAATTCTTCCCAGCCTAACTTCAGATGCATACATTTGATTTAAACTCTCATCGAAAAAATCATATTCAAACGGTTGGTCTGGTGCATACTCTTTCCATTTTTTCTCTATAAATTTTAAAGTTGACCGAATATCAGCTTTTGCTTCCAATCGAATAGACATTGCTCCTCTGCTTCTATCTAAAAAACACACAAGTGGTTTAATCGGATCGTGAACCGATTCGAAATTGAAATCTTCAATAATTCCAATTACTGAAAAATTATCCATTCCACCTTCTCTCGTTGGTGAACCAACTATTTGCCCAATAGGATCTTCCCAGCCAAACGATTTTGCTGCTACCTCATTAATTAAAACACAAGTAGAATCAGTTGAAAAATCTTTTGAGAAATCTCGCCCATTAATAATTTTAAGTCCTAAAGTACTCACATAATCATAATCTAAACGCCAAACTTCATAACTTGACAGCTCCGGAGTTTTCATTCCATCTTTAAAAAGCACAGTATTTGCCCGGCCTCCATTCGGAATAGGAAGAAAACCAGAAATACTTACACTTTTTATTTCAGAATTATTTAGCAGATCAGACTTAAAACTTTCAATACTATTGCCAATTAAATACGTATTCCTTAATGCAATCATATTTTCTTTTTCAAAACCCATATTCTTATTCTGAATATAACTCATCTGCTTATTTAATACCAAAGTTGAAGTTAGTAAAACGATTGAAATTACAAACTGCCCAACTACCAATATACTTCGAAATCTTGTTTTCTTTTTACCTGAAGTTACTTCATTTTTTAAAGCCGAAATAGGCTTAAAAGACGAAAGATAAAATGCCGGATAACTCCCTGCAAAAAGGCTAGTTATTATTATTAAAGCAAGCAATCCAATTAAAATTGAAGGATCCAAATAACTAATCGAGAGTGATTTTTGAGATAGTTGGTTAAAATATGGTAATGAAACCTCAACCAAAATCATCGCAATGATATGTGCAATAAAAACAACAATAAACGATTCTAAAAGAAAGTTACGTACAAGTTTAATGGTTCGTATTCCAAAAATTTTCCTCATACCAACCTCCTTGGAACGTGCAATTGCTTTTGCAGTAGACAAGTTTGTGAAGTTGATACATGCTAAAACCAGAATAAACAAGGCAATAACTAAGAAAATATAAATATACATGATGTCGCTATTGACGGAAAACTCATTGGCATGATGTGAATGCAAATGAATATCAGCAAGTTTTTGTATTTTAAATTCCATCCATGTACCATTCTTTTGTATTTCTTCCCAAGACATATCCATAAACTGAGACATTTGAGCGGCAACATAATTTTCTACCAATAAGGGTAGTTTGCTTTCGAAATCTTTATGATTTACCCCTTCTTTTAACAAAACATATGTTATAAAATTAAAACTAACCCAAATAGGCTGATTACATTCATTATAAGTATATATTGAAGCTATAAAATCGAAATGAAAATGCGATGCTGATGGAATGTCCTTATAAACCCCTGTAATTTCAAAATCAGTTCTATTATCTAACTTTAGAACCTTTCCAATGGGATCAACATCACCAAAATACTTTTTAGCCGTCGATTCACTAATTGTAATTGTTTTTGGTGCAACTAGGGCTGTTTTAGAGTTTCCTTTAACAAAAGGAATTGTAAATACATCGAATACCGTTGAGTCGGCGAAGATAATTCTATTTTCTTTGAAGCTTTTATCTTCGTATTTTATAGTACTACTTCCATAATCTCTGAATCTAACTGCATTCTCCACTTCGGGAAAATCAGCTATTAATGCTGCCGCCAATGGTGCAGGACAAACTATTGCATTATCATCTTCTCCCATTAGACTATAATCCAATTTCGTTCTAACAATACGAGAAGCATTTTCATTGTATTTGTCATAAGACATTTCGTCTTTAACCCAAAGCATTATCATAATAAAACCTGCCATGCCAATAGCAAGTCCCATGGTATTCAAAAACATGAATGTTTTATTTCTCGAAGTAACTCTAAAGAAAAATTTTAGAAATGTTCTCATTATATCGTGGATTTTGTGTTTAATTTGTCTTTATTCGTCCCTAAGTGTTTCTACGGGATTTGCAGCTGATGCTTTATACGATTGATAACCGATTGCAATCATTGCGGTGACATAACTAATTAATCCTGCCAACACAAAAATCCACCAGGAAATATTTGTTTTATAAGCGTAGTTCTCGAGCCACTTATTCATTACATAATATGAAACTGGAGTTGCAATAAGGAATGCAATAATAACAAGTTTTGTAAAATCATAAGATAACAGTTTTCCAACTTGGGTAATGCTAGCACCTACTACTTTACGAATACCAATTTCCTTTTTCCGTTGCTCTGTAGTAAACATAGCTAAACCAATTAATCCAAGACTACTTACAAAAAATGCAATAATAGTAAAAGCAACAAGTATCTGATTTAATTTAGCCTCAGAAGCATATAAATGATTTAAGCTATCATCGTAAAAGGTATAGTCAATTGATCTGTCTGGAGAATATTGTTCCCATTTCGACTCTAAAAATTCAATAGAAGAAGAAATATCTGTACCGGGCTCCAATCGAACGGTTAATGCGCCTGTACTTTTATCAAGAAAACAAACCATAGGCGATATTGGGTTGTGAACAGATTCAAAATTATAATCATCTAGAACTCCTATAACATTGTATTTATTAATTTTAGTTTCACTTATTGGCCAGCCAATAATTTTTCCAATTGGATCATCCCAACCAAATGATTTTGCAGCAGCCTTATTAATTAATACAGCCGATGAATCTGTTGGAAATTCTTTTGAAAACCCTCTTCCTTTTATAATATTTATACCTAAAGTATTTATGTAATCGTAATCAACATTACTGAGATTATAGGTTGTAAAACTTGTTGATTTTATTCCGTCTTTAAAAAGTACATTACTTGCACTATTAGAAGGTATTGGTAAGAATCCAGAAATGCTAACACTCTTTATCATTGGATTCTTTAATAAATCATTCTTCAAATTATTCATATTATTCCAACCTAAATTACTATTCCATATGCATATAAGATTTTCTTTTTCATATCCCAAATCTTTAGTTTGTATATAACGCATTTGCTTATTTAAAACCAATGTCGAACTAAGCAGAATGATTGAAATAACAAACTGTCCGATTACCATCACACTGCGAAATCTTGTTTTCTTTTTACCCGCTGTTATTTCGCTCTTAAGTGCAGATATTGGCTTATATGATGAAAGATAGAACGCAGGATAACTTCCGGCTACAAAACTGGTAATAACTATTAGTCCAAATAAACTCAATAATATTTGTGGATCGGAATACTCTATTGAAAGATTTTTTGCCGAGATATCGTTGAAAAATGGTAAAAACACTTCTACCAATATCATGGCTGCCATATGAGCAATAAACACAATGATAAAGGATTCGCTGAGTTGATGACGGATAAGAGTAAATACGCGCTCTCCGAATACTTTTTTTACTCCAATCTCTTTTGATCGTGTTATAGCTTTTGCTGTTGAAAGGTTCGTAAAATTTATACAAGCCAACAAAAGAATGAAAATAGCAATGCTTATAAAAATATACACGTTTTTAGCATCTCCATTTATTCCGAGTTCGCCGTTATAATGAGAATGCAAATGAATATCTTTTAATCTTTGAATTCTAAATTTAAACCAGGTTCCTTGCTTTTGTATTTCTTCCCAGGAGGTACCTAAATACTGTTCAACTGTAACTGCAATATATTTATCAACTAATATTGAAAGTTTCTTTTCAAATGCCTGTGGATCTATATTCTCTTTTAACAAAACATAGGTTACAAAATTGAAACTTCCCCAATTATCCTGATAACACTCATCAAAGCTATAAATGGAAGCTATAAAGTCAAAATTAAAATGAGATGCTTTAGGGATGTCTTTATAAACTCCGGTAATTTCAAATTCCATAGTACCATATATATTAAGAGTTTTACCAATAGGATCGGTATCTCCAAAATATTTTTTGGCTATTGATTCACTTATTGTGATAGTATTTGGTGCAGAAAGTGCATTTAGGGGATTACCTTTTATCAGAGGTATTGTAAATATATCAAATATTGTTGAATCTGCATATATTATTTCTTTTTCGTTGAAGCTCTTTTCATTATGTTTAATGCTTGCAGTTCCATAATCTCTAAACCTGACAACATTTTCCACTTCCGGAAAATCATTTTTCAATACTGCCGCCATTGGTGCAAGTGTGCCGACATCATTACCATCCTCACCCGCTAAGCTATAATCTACCATTATTCGTACAATGCGCGATTCTTTTTTGTTAAATTTATCATACGATAGCTCATCTTTTACCCATAGCATGATTAATATAAAACCAGCCATACCTATGGCCAATCCAATAATATTTATAAGCGTAAAAGCTTTGTTTTTCATATTTATCCTATAAAATAGGTTTAGAAATGTTTTCATAGTTGAAAAATATTTATAATAATTATTAAAATCAATTTATCTATCTGATTAAACCAATAATTTTTAATGAATCCGGGTTCAATTAAATATTCTTGTGAATAATACATCTGATTACAATTAACCAATCCTAATGCCAAATCACTTATCCTCCTATAAAACAGATAAATACACACATTTTCAAGATTACACCTCCCAATAAAGTGTTTAATTTTTACACACCTCGTGCAATTAGTATCCACTTTTGAAGAGTTAAAACTGATTTCAGGTTATGAATATTGAGTATTTCAGGAATACAATATCCTTTTATTAAGTGAATTAAAAATTACCTTTGTAAATTGAAGATTCCCAAAAGAAGATTTATTTAATTTACCTGATGAAAAAACAAAAGCCAAGCTTACGCTTAGCTTTTAATTTTTACTATTCTTATAATTAATATTATTTCTCCAGATAATCCACAGCAAATTGAACCCAATCTTTAACAGATTCATCCAAATAAATATCGGGCTGAACTCCAATATTGTCAATTGGATAATCCGGAAGTCTTCTTGCTCTCCACGCTGGTAGAAGTAGATTGTAATTATCGCAACCAAATTTGAAATAGTAAGCTGAAGCGTAATCCAATGCCCCATAAGTGGGCGTTCCTAATATCTTTACTTTTTTACTTTGCTTCATACTAAATGCAAAGGCCTCTCCCTGACTGCCAACCATCTTATTAGCTAAGATTATAACCTGTTCTGGACTATGTTCTGCAATTTCCACTTCGGTTATGACTACATCTGTAGAATCAGGATTCACAAATTCTCCTACATTGGCCTTAAAGAGCTTAATCCATCCCGTAACCATTTTCTTATCTGCCGCATACTGTTCTTCATCAGGAGTTATATCAATCCAGTGTTGCAAAGTTTCAATTACTGTTGGGGTTGCTAGCCATTCTGTTCCCAATGATCTAATATTATTTGTACAGATGTAAGGCAGTAGCTTTTCGTAGGCATTGCCTGTACCTCCAGGATTATCTCTTATATCTATAATAAGGTTCTTACAGTTTTCGAGGAGCTCAATATTATCATCAATTAATTTTTCAATTCGCTCAACATTAGCTTGTTCAAAACTGGACATACGCAATAAAACGGTTTTGTCAGTTAATTTCTTAAAATAGAAACCTTCAATCTCATCCATTTTCATTTGAACTTCATTTTCGGTAAGCGTTGGTTTCGGCATTTCTTTTAAAAAGACAGATTTGGTATTTTTAAAGGATAAAATGGCTCCATCAAACAACTCATAATTATCTTCTCTCAAGGAATGATCACCCATAAAATAATTAGCCCTACCATCGTTCATTAAGCTAAACTTAACCTCATTGGCTTTCCAGGATTTGTTCTCACTTTCAATAATAAATGCCTGATATTCTTCATCTTTCTTAATAATGCCAACTTTATAAGCACCCGATTTCCAAACTCCTTCCAGTTCATCTGTAGAGCTTGAAATGTGCTTATTAAAATCCTTTTTACTGATTTTTATTTTTGAATAAGTTTTACTATCCTTTTTTTCAGGTTGAGCAACTTCTTCATTACTGTTTTTTTCAAGAGTAATATGACCATCTTTAAAATATGCCAAATAGGTTTTTAGTAGTTCAAAACAATCGGATTCCTGCACATCTCTTGATTGATTTTGCAAGCCGGTTTTAAAGTTTTCGTAAATCAATTTATGGATTGTTTTCTCTTTTATTCCAGGATAGTCACTTTCCACTTTTTCGATTAATTGATTTAATGCTTGTTCGCAATTACAGTCATCCTGCGAAAAAGAGGATAAGGATATAACTAAAATTAGAATTGTAATAATGCTTTTTTTCATAATATTTTGTTTAGTTTATAATAAATAATACAATTTCTTATCTTAATCCAATCTCAATGCCAAATCGCTTATACTACTATAAAATAGCTAAATACACACATCTTCAAAATTACACTTCTCAATAAAGTGTTTATTTTTTATACACATATGTGTGATAAACATCCACTTTTTTGTAATTTTGAAAATACTTGCTTAATATGAAGAGTTTAAAAGAAAAATATATTGAAAACTGAGTAATAATCATTTAAAATATGTTAAAGCTTAAAGGAAAAATATTGGTTATTGATGATAATGCAGGAATATTAAAATCGCTATCTTTTATTCTTAGCCAAGAGTTTGAAGAGGTAGTTACTATAAAAAATCCTGCAAAACATACTTCTTTATTGCAATCAGGAACATTTGACGTTTTTCTGCTGGATATGAATTTTACAGCGGGAATAAATACTGGGAATGAAGGAATGTTCTGGCTCAGAGAGATTTTAAAAAGTGACCCAAATGCAGTCATAATACTAATTACAGCCTACGGCGATGTTGAACTTGCTGTAAAAGCTATGAAAGAAGGTGCAACCGATTTTATTGAGAAACCTTTTGATCCAATTAAATTGATATCAACAGTTAAGTCTGCATATCAACTTAGGCAATCTAAACTAAAAGTAACTAAACTAATTCATACTCAAAAACATCTTTCAGAAGAACTTGAAAAAAAATATACAACTTTAATTGGTGAATCACCTGCTATTAAAAATGTTTTAGAAACAGTGAAAAAAGTGGCTCCTACCGATGCTAACGTACTTATTCTAGGTGAAAATGGAACAGGAAAAGAACTTATAGCACGTGAAGTTCATCGACAATCGCAACGAGCAAACGATGTTTTTATTAGTGTTGATCTTGGATCATTATCAGAAACTTTGTTTGAAAGTGAACTTTTTGGACATGAAAAAGGTGCTTTTACAGATGCAAAAGAAGATAGAGTTGGTCGTTTTGAAACCGCCTCAGGTGGAAGTCTGTTTTTAGATGAGATAGGAAATCTTCCGATATCGCTTCAATCAAAATTACTAACCGTATTGCAAAATCGAAATATAACTCCAGTAGGATCAAATAAAACGATACCTATTAATGTGAGATTAATTACTGCAACCAATAAGCCCTTGTCAAATATGATTAAAGATAATCTCTTTAGAGAAGATCTTATGTTCAGAATTAACACAGTGCAAATTGAAATTCCTCCTTTACGCGAACGAGGAGAAGATATTCTTTTATTAGCAGAACATTTTCTAAAGATATATGGGAAAAAATATGAAAAGCCCAATATTAAGATTACTGGTATAGCTATAGACAGGTTAAAACAATACAAATGGCCGGGCAACGTAAGGGAACTTCAGCATATGATTGAAAATTCTGTAATTATGTCGGAAGACAATATAATAAAACCCGAAAACCTTCAATTTACAAGTACTATTGAAACTGGAAAACCAACATTTAAAGCATCTCTTAATCTTAGTAATGTAGAAAAACTAACAATTAAAGAAGCACTTTTTAAAAATAAGGGGAATATTAATAAAACAGCAATAGAACTTGGAATAACAAGAAAAACCCTTTACAATAAAATTGAAAAATATGAACTCTAATAAATATTATTATGGGATTATTGTCAGGGTAATACTTATAGTATTATCTTCTTTACTATTTGCCTTTTTATCGTTTAAAACAAACTATTTATATACCATTTTGTCCCTTTTTATTCTTGTTACTTTACAAACTTGGAACCTAATTAAATATATTCTTAAAAGAAGAGATGATTTAAAGAGAATGCTCGAATATATCAAGGACAACAATCCAACTATGTATTTTTCTCCATCACGAGCTTATCCGTTTAATGAATTAGGATATTTTCTTAATGAGATTGGTGATATTGTAAGAGAAGTAAGAATAGATAAGGAAAATCAGCTTAGATATACACAATATATTGTTCAGCATGTTGGCATTGGATTACTTGCTTTTGACCAAGCCGGGAAAATTGAAATCGTTAATCAAGCAGCTAAAGATATTCTAAATTTACAAGTGTTAAACTCAATTGATGTTTTGGATAAAGTTAAATTAGGTTTAACAAACATCGTGAAGAAGATGAGTTTAAATGAGCAAAAGGTAATTGTATTAAATTCAGGTAAAGAAATGCAGCATTTGGCCATTAAAATGTCGGTATTTAAAATTGCCCAGAAAGAAATCAAACTAATCTCCTTTCAGGATATAAAAAATGAGTTGGACGAAAAAGAAATGGATTCATGGCAGAAATTAATTCGTGTACTTACACACGAAATCATTAACTCAATAACACCGGTTACATCATTAACAGGTACTATTGCAGGATTTTTCAAAATAAGTAATTCTTTAGTTACAGCTAACGACATTTCCGATAACACTATTAAACAGACCGTTACAGGTCTGGAACTAATCGAAGAACGAGGTAAAGCATTACTTGATTTTGTAGATAAGTTCAGAAGTCTTACAAAACTGCCAACTCCAAAATTTGAAGAAGTTAGTCTTGCTAATTTAATTAATGGAATTGAAATTCTAAAAAAAGATGAACTTACCAAAAAAGGAATTTCCTTTAAACTGACTTTTGATCAAAAAGATATGAATATTTTATGTGACAAAAGTCTTATAGAGCATGTACTTATAAATCTAATAAATAATGCTACAGATGCAGTAAGCAGTAACATTCATCCTAAAAACAAAAGCATTGAGATTACGAATAAGTTAAATGATGATCAGCATCTGGAAATATGCATTAAAGATAATGGGAATGGAATACCTGAGAGTCTTATTGAAGAAATATTTATACCATTCTTCACAAGCAAAGAAAATGGTTCTGGAATTGGCTTAAGTCTTTCAAGGCAAATAATGCGTTTACACGGAGGAAGTATCTCTGTTAAGTCTATTCCTAATCAGGAAACTGTTTTTACATTAACATTTTAGATTTATTTCGATTAATGATCTAAATTATCTTTCATAATTCTTTTTTGGTAAATCCTGTTTATTTAGTTTTGATTACTTCTATTTTAGAAGTTTTCACATTTATTAAACAATATCACACTCAATATGTCTAAAATTAAAATCATTTTATTATCTCTCATTTTATTTTCGGGATGTGCTTCGGTAGAAAAATACAACCAGAGTATTTCAAATCTACATAGTCCTGATGAACTTAAAGAAGATATTGATTACGCATACAAGAAAATTACAAAATTACATCCTGATTTATACTGGTATATTAGTGAAGACTCCTTATACAATGAGTTTTATCAACTAAAAGAGAGTATTCAAAACCCTATGTCAAGTACTGAGTTTTACAAACAATTATCACCAGTTATTTCAAGTATTAGGCAAGGACATACTTACGCTTATCCACCAAAAAAGAAACAATCAAAAAAGGACATTAAAAAAGATGGCCAAATAGAAAATCCGTTTAAATCCTTTGAATTTGAAAACATTAACAACAAAATGATTATTACAAAGAACTACGGAAAGGATAGTACAATTCTTGAAGGTTCAGAAGTAATTAGTGTCGATAGTGTTAAAACAGAAGATTTATTAGCTTCATTCCAGAACTTGAATTCTGGAGATGGATATAATGAAACTTTTATTCCAAGATATTCTATGACCTCCTTTGGAAAGTTATATATAAATACACATGAACAGAAAGATAGTATTCTAATCACTTTAATGAAAAGCGATTCAATTTATTCGCATTATTTATTTTCACATAAGAAAAAAGATCCAACATCTAAAGACAAAAATATTCAAGATACTATACCCAAGAAAACTAAAATTGAAAAGAAAAAATCAAAACAGATTGATAAGCAAAGAAGAGTTTGGGAAAAGAGACATGCTTATAACAAGTATACAAAAGAAAAATATCGAAGTTTTGAGTTTATTGAAGTAGATTCTATTAATTCAATTTCATATATGAAAATACGTGGATTTAAAGGAGGTAAGTACAAAGATTTCTATAAAGAGTGCTTTTCGAAAATTGACTCAGCTAAATCTGAATATTTAATACTTGATCTCAGAAATAATTTTGGAGGCGCATTAAGCGAAATACATGATCTATATTCTTACTTAACAGATAAAGAATATGTTTTTATTGAAAAATCCAAAATGACCAAAAGAACAAGTTTCATGTATCCTTCTTTTCATTCCAACTCTAGTTTAGTAAAGACGCTCTCTGTAATTTTTTATCCGGCATTTGTCGGCACTCAGGTATCCAAAGTAAAAAAGCAAGATGGCATTCCTTATTATGCATTTAAAAGCTCTAAGAAAAAAGATCCTAAAGACAATAACTTTAAAGGTAAAATATATGTATTAATAAATGGCAATAGTTTTTCGGCGAGTTGTATTTTATCAACAAATTTGCATGCTACAAAACGCGCTACATTTGTAGGAGAAGAAACCGGAGGAGCTTACAATGGAACTGTTGCAGGCTTAAGAGCCCTTATAGAACTCCCAAACTCCAAAGTAGGTATGAAAGTGGGATTACTAACAATAAATTCACCTTACACAATCACACCCGATGGTTATGGAATAAAACCAGATATCTACATTAATAACACATCTTTTGAAAAAGATATACAACTAGAATGGATATTGGATGATATTAAAGGAAATTACTAGATAAGTTATATTTTCATTAGATTTAATTTAAGAAGCTGTCCGTAAAACCATTATTAGTTATCTCTAACTTGATTGGAGATCTCATATTAAACTTAATTACTGTCAAATAAGAGATTCCCTTTTTACTCGCTCCGCTCCCCGATAAAATAGGGGCAAGCTATGAGAAAAGTTCAAGGGAATGACAGCTTTATTATTTTTCGGACATCCTACTTTTTTGTTATTTATAGTTCTGATTTACAGCCAAATTTATTTTACAATCTATTTTGTTCAAAAAAATGTAATTATTAGCTGTAACTGACTACTAATATAATCGTCTAACATCTGTATATTGTAATTTAGAATATAATTTAAGACATATTTATTACTTTATAATACAGAATTATAGGAACTTTATATAAAAATGAAAATACAAATTGAGAATCTGGACAAGGTATACAAAAACGGTAAGCGTGCACTTTCCGGAATAAACCTTGAGATTGAAAATGGGATGTTTGGACTATTGGGTCCAAATGGAGCAGGTAAATCCAGTTTAATGCGAATCCTAGTAACATTAATGAAACCTACCACAGGGAATGTTAGCGTTAATGGTTTTGATCTAATGAAAAATCGCGGTGATATTCGTAAAATGTTAGGTTATTTACCACAAGACTTCAGATTCTTTACAAAACTAAAAACTTGGGAATTTTTAGATTACGCTGCCGGGCTTTCAGGAGTAAATAGCAAAAAACTTAGATCTGAAAAGGTAGATGAATGGCTCGAAAAAGTTGGGCTTTTCGATGTTCGTGAACGTAGTGCTAATAAACTCTCAGGAGGAATGAAGAGACGTTTAGGAATTGCACAAGCACTTATTGGTGATCCTCAAATCATTGTAGTAGATGAGCCAACTACGGGTCTTGACCCTGAAGAACGTATTAGGTTCAGGAATATACTTTCCGAACTTAGTCAAAGAGATGTAATAATTATTCTTTCAACTCATATAGTAGGTGACATTTCAAGTATTTGTCAAAATCTGGCATTATTAAACAAAGGTAATCTTGAATTTAGTGGTTCTCCTGAAGAATTAATTGGCAAAACAAAAGGTCACGTATGGCAAGTAAACACTTCGGGATTTGAGTATGAAATGCTTAAAGAAAAGTACGCAATTATATCTACTATTCCTTCTGAAGAAGGCTGGGAAGTTCAATTAGTAGGCGACGAGATTAATGTGAAAAATGCAATTGAAATTGAACCAAACCTTGAGCATGCCTATGTATATTTTATGGAATATTTAACCGATCAAAACAGCTTTTAATATGAGTTCTTTTCAAACAATAAGAATTGTTGCAAGGTTCGAAATGAAAACGCTTCTACGAAGTTGGTTTTTCAGAATCTTCTCAGGTTTGTTTATCATTGGATTAGGGATTTTCAATGTAGCTGTTTTTGTCGAATCCAGTGGTGCTCCATGGTTATTTAGGGCACTTCCTGCTTCAATACCATATGCAAATCTTATTATATTAAATCTGGGGCAAGCAATTGTTGCTGTCTTTCTAGCATCTGAATTTCTAAAACAAGACAGAAAAAATGATACCGTTGAAGTAATATACGCCCGCTCAATGACTAATGCACAGTACATTGTTGGTAAAGCTTTAGGTATATTATCTGTATTCCTAATTCTAAATTTTATTATTCTTATTTTAGGAATGAGTTTCTCGTTTTTTAGTGGCGACTCAGCTAAAGGTGTCGGTGAGTTTTTCTTATACCCAATCTTAGTAAGTATTCCTACTTTGGTTTTCATATTAGGCTTGTCATTCTTTTTAATGACACTTCTTAAAAATCAAGCTATTACATTCATTATTTTATTGGGATATATTGCTCTAACAATATTCTATTTAAACGAAAAATATTATCACCTTTTCGATTATATCGCCTACAATGTTCCAATGATGAATTCAACTATAACCGGATTTGGAAATTTAACAGAAATAGTGATTCACCGTAGCATTTATTTCTTTATTGGTATTGGTTTAATCTTTTTTACGGTATTTAAATTAAATAGATTACCTCAATCTAAAACCTTCAAATTCTTGCCACTTTTAATGGCACTTATATTTATATCCTTAGGATTTTATTTAGGATCATACTATATAAATCTTAAAAAGCTAAATATTAAGCAAAAAGAACAAATGATTGCTATCAATAATAAATATTGCAATCTGCCTAAAGTATTTATTGATGAGTGTAACATAGATCTTGAGCATAAAGAAAAAATAATATTAGTAAAAGCAGATTTAAGTCTTATTAATAAGACAAAGAGTTCTATTGATACTATAATTTTTAGTCTGAATCCATCATTAAAAATTAACTCTATTGAAATTGATAATAAAAAAACTGAGTTTATACGCGAATTTCATTTGGTTAAATTAGCTTATCCAAATAAACTTGTTCCTGGAGCAACTGAGAATATAGTTATTAATTACGAAGGTAAAATAAATGAAAACACACACTTTTTAGATCAAAATCCTTTAAATTATTCTGATAATTTTAGTTTAAATATGTACATGGTACGTAAACGTTATGCATATATTCATAAGGATTTTGTTTGTTTAACAAGTGAATCATTGTGGTATCCTGTATCCGGTGTTACATATGCCACAGACAAACCAGCTTTTCATCAACCCGATTTTACAAAATATAATTTAAAAGTTAAAACTGCTGAAGGTTTAACTGCTGTTTCTCAAGGAGAAATAGTTGAAAAAGAAAACGGAATTTTTGAGTTTGAAAGTGAGAATGCATTACCAAAAATCAGTTTAATAATTGCTGATTACGACAAGCATTCCATAACTGTTGACTCCGTTGAGTATTCTATTTATTCTACCAAAGGAAATGATTTTTATTTAGAGCATTTCACTGAGTTTAAAGATACTTTGCCTGTAATAATCAAGGAACTAAGAGATGAGTATGGAACTTTGCTTGATTTGGAATATGGGTTTAAACGTTTTTCACTTGCCGAAGTGCCAGTACATTTTGCATTAGATAAACATATTTGGTCGGTAACCAGTGATGCCATTCAACCTGAAATTATCTTTTATCCTGAAAAGGGAGTAACATTAGAAGAAACCGATTTCAGAAAAAGGAAGAAGAGATTTGAAAAACAAATGAAAGAAGATAACGAAGAAGTAACTCCTGAGGAATTACAGGTTCGGATTTTCAAGCGTTTCATTAGAGGGAACTTTATGGCCCCACCAACCGAAAGGTATGAATATCGAAACATTATAGATAAACACACATACAGTCTTATTCCTCAATATTATAGCTTTTTAACTCAATTAGATTCTGAAAAATGGCCTGTATTAAATTTGGCTCTTGAAGTTTATTTGAGAGAACGAAATGTAAATAATGTTTCATCAAATAGATGGTTCTATCGTGGGATAAGTAAAGGAGAAAAAATTAACCTTGAGCTTAAGCAATCAAGTCTAGCTGAACTAATTAAGAATGGAATTGAGGAAGTTAGGGAAAATGACGAAGATGGAGATCCATTGAATATAAATGACGTTATATTAGCAAAAGGCGATTATTTATTTTCATTGCTCCGTGCCCGATACGGAGAAAAAGACTTTAATAGTCTGTTAAACGAAGTTTTAGAATCAAACCAACATGCTCGATTCTCTTTTAAGGAATTAGAAAATGCCATGCAGTTAAGGTTTAAAGATTCGTTATTTAATGAAGTTGATTATTGGTATACAAAAAACCAATTGCCTGGTTTTTTAATAAAAGATCTACAAACGTACAAAGTATTAGATGGTGAATACACAAAGTATCAGATACGATATAAAATATCCAATCCTGAAAATATTGATGGTATTATAACAATGAATATTGATCTTGATGATAAAAGTAATGTTCGTAGCTTTACTTCAGATGAACCAAAGCAACCAGATTACTCAACGAAAATATTTATCCCAGCAAATTCATCAAAAGAAGTTGGTATTCTGTTTCCAACGGAACCGACACGAATGAATATTTACACCAATATATCTGAGAATCTACCTAATAATTTAATCTATGAATTTTCAGGATTTGATGATCTCAAAAAAGTTGCAATCCTTGATGAAATAAAAGATTTCCCTTTGTTCACCAGTATGGAAAACCAAAATGAAATAATTGTTGATAATGAGGATGAAAGCTTCCAGTATATTCAAGAATCTAATGAAAGTTATTTGAAAACACTTATTAATAAAAACAAGGTAGATAAATACAAATATTCCGGTATTCATTTCTGGAATCCTCCAACAGAATGGAAACCTATATTACGAACGAATTTTTATGGAAAGTATGTTCGTTCTGGAATGTACACACGCTCTGGAGAAGGTGAAAGAATTGCTCAATGGAATGCAGAATTAAAAGAAGCCAGTTATTACGATGTATACTGCCATATTGCTAAAATAAATATTCAATGGAATCGCGAAAAAAGAAAATCAAATTACAATTTTAATATTTATCACGATGATGGTATTGATGATATAACTCTTGCCGATGAGGAATTAGAAGATGGTTGGAATTATATTGGCACTTTTTACATTTCACCAGAGAATGCAAAGGTCGAACTCACCAATAAATCGGTTGGAAAAATGGTTTATGCCGATGCAATTAAATGGGTAAAGAATGATTGATTGGCTGTTAGCTATTGGCTGTTAGGCCTTGGCTAACTTAAATATATAAATACAAATTTTAAATATTGCCAATAGCAAATAGCTAAAGGCTAACAGCAAAATATTAGAAAGATGAATAAATTTAAAAACATTCTAGTAACAACGATAGCATTGGTTTTAATGACTATGCTTGCAAACGCTCAAATGGTTTTAACTCTTGAAGATGCTATGAGATATGCTCAGGAGAATAGTCCCGATATAAAGCAATCAAGATTAAGCATGGAACAAAACCGTGAATATCTGAATGCTCAGCTGGCAATGTTAAAATCTAAGTTTTCGCTAAATGTTACTCCAATTCAATATTCAAATAGTGAAACATATGATGAGTATTATTCGCAATGGTATAATTCCGAAAGAACAATTTCAAACGGTGGACTTACTATTGCTCAACCCATAAAATGGACCGATGGAACAATAACATTAAGAAACGATTTTGAATATAAATCAACAGCAACAGAAACTTTTGATAATATTTCTGATCCTTTAAATCCAACTAAAACAACAAATAATTATAGCGGTTTCGATAATAATCTCTATTTAAGTTATAATCAACCTTTGTTTACATACAACAAAACAAAGTTGAATTTGAAACGTCAGGAATTATCGCTTGAAAATTCAACTCTTGCCTACTCTATTCAAATGTTAAATATTGAACGCCAAGTAACTCAGGCATTCTACAGTATTTATCAAAAACAAATGTCGGTACAAATTGCCGAAGAGGAATTCAAAAATCAAGAAATTAGCTTGGATATTATTCGAAGTAAAGTAGAAGCTGGATTGTCGGCCAAGGAAGAATTATTGCAAGGCGAATTAAATTATGCAACCAGTAAATCAAACCGAGATAATGCAAAAGTTGATTTAGAAAATGCAAAAGATCAATTCAAAAGGCTTATTGGAGTATCCCTATACGAAGAAATCGAAATTACTACTGACATTCAATATGTTCCTGTAATTGTTGATTTAGAAAAAGCTATTGAAAATGGTTTATCGCAACGATTAGAATTATCGCAACGACAAATTGATTTAAATAATGCCGAATTTGATTTAATAGAAACAAAGGCAACCAACGAATTTCGTGGTGATGTTGATCTTTCAGTTGGTATAATGGGTAACAACGAGCAATTTGCAAATATTTATGAGAAACCAACAAAAAGCCCACAGGTTGGCGTTACTTTTTCTATTCCAATTTTTGATTGGGGTGAAAGGAAAGCTAGAATAAGAGCAGCTGAACTTCAAGTAGAATCAACTGAAATTGATATGCAAAGTCAAAAAGACGATATTGTTATTAATATTCGACAGGTATACAGAAACTTACAAAATTTAAATACTCAAATTGGCATAGCTGAGCAAAATGAGAAAAATGCTCAGTTAACCTACGAAATCAATCTTGAAAGATATAAAAATGGTGATTTAACAAGCATGGATTTGGATAGATTTCAGAATCAATTATCGCAAAAGAAAATGGATTTAGCAAACGCTTTAATCAACTATAAATTAGAATTACTAAACTTAAAAATACAATCCTTGTGGGATTTTGAGAACGATATGTCTTTTGTTCCACAAGAAGTACAAAACAATATTTCAACAAAAAATAATTAAAAAAACAACCATACAAAAAATACTAAAATGAAAAGATTCATCACATTTTTAATCGCAGTTGCAATTTTTGCATCATGTAATAACGAAGAAAAAGATCTGAATAAGGATATTTCAGTTCCTGTTTCAGTCGTAGATCTGAAATTACAATCTATCGAAAAGTTTATTGAAACTACCGGAACAGTTAATCCTGTTAAAGAAATCATCTTAAAATCAGAAATTGCAGGTAAATATGATTTGCTTATTAATCCTACAACTGGTAAAAAATATGCTTTAGGCGATCGCGTAAAAGAAGGTGATGAAATTATCAGATTTGAAGACAAAGAATATGAGAATAATATTAAAATTAATTCGCTTAAGCTTAGTCTGGAAATTTCGAAGCAAACTTTTGAGAAACAAAAATCGCTTTATGAAAAAGGTGGAGTAACTCTAAGCGAACTTAAAAATGCCGAGATAAACTATATTAACGCCGATTACAATTATAAAGATGCATTAATTCGTCTCGAGAAAATGCATATCAAAGCTCCATTTTCAGGCGTAATTGTTGATTTACCTTACTATACTCCTACAACAAAAATTGCTTCAAATTCAATCATGCTAAAATTGATGGATTACAGCAAACTGTACATGGAAATCAATTTAGCAGAAAAAGATTTAACATATATAAAATCTGGGCAGAAAGTAAAAATTACAAATTATACCATTCCTGAAGATACATTATCGGGTATAATTACACAGATTTCCCCAGCAATTGATGCAGATACTCGATCATTTAAAACTGTTATCAATATTAATAATTCAAAATTATTAATGCGCCCGGGAATGTTTGCAAAAGGAGAAATCGTAGTTGCTTCAGCTAATAATACAATTGTAATTCCTAAAAATGTAATACTTTCAAAACAACACGGGAATACTGTATTTGTTGTTGATAAAGATCTTGCACAAGAACGAATCGTAACATTTGGTTTAGAGAATCCAAACGAAGTACAAATTATTTCTGGTTTAGAAAAATCAGACAGATTGGTTGTTAAAGGGTTCGAAACACTTCGTAATCGTTCAAAAGTTAAAGTTATTAAATAGTTAAACATCATCAGATGAAGAAAATAACACAATTTTCGGTTAATAATCCTGTTACGGTTTCGATGATCGTTCTTGCAATTATTCTGCTGGGGTATATCTCATTTGGGAAACTAAGTGTTGATTTACTTCCCGACATGAATGCACCACGAATATTCGTTGAAATAAAAGCAGGAGAACGTCCACCGGAAGAAATTGAAAAACAATATATAGAAGATATCGAATCTCAGGCTATTCGTCAAAAAGGTGTATCACAAGTCTCTTCAGTTTGTATGGTTGGTTCTGCAAGAGTAACTGTTGAATATACCTGGGGCAGAGATATGGACGAAGCCTTTCTTGATTTGCAAAAAGCATTAACGGCATTTAGTCAGAATTCTGATATTGACGAATTTACTATAACTCAGCACGATCCAAATGCTTCTCCAGTAATGATTATTGGGATGTTACATCCTGAAATTACCGATATGGACGAGCTCCGAAAAGTGGGTGAAAATTATATTCGTAATGAGTTAATTCGATTGGAAGGAATTGCAGATGTTTCACTTACAGGAACTGAAGAAAAGGAAGTTCTTATTGAAACGAATCAATATAAGCTTGATGCTTATGGATTAACAACAAGTCAAATTGTTCAGGAAATTCAGAACATGAATCGCAATGTTTCTGGTGGATCCATTGTAGAGATGGGTAAAAAATATATTATTAAAGGCTCTAGCCTTGTTGGTGATATTAAAGATATTGAAAACATTGTTTTAAGCTATAAGCAGATTAATAGTTCTGATAATCAAGCTACAGGAGCAAAAGCTCCAATCTTTCTAAAAGATGTTGCCAAAGTAAGCTTTGTAAATAAAGATCCTCAAAATTTGGTTCGTATTAATGGTCAACGTTGTGTTGGATTATCAATATATAAAGAAACCGGATTTAATACAGTAAAGGCTGTTGACGATCTTACAGAATCATTTGAATCTATTAAAAAAGCATTACCTGGATACAAATTTATTATAGTTCAGAATCAGGGTGAGTTTATTCAAACTTCAATTGACGAAGTGCAGGAAACAGCTTTAATAGGAATTCTTATCGCCGTATTTGTACTGTTTATATTCTTAAGAAGAATTAAAGTTACTGCTATCATAAGTTTTGCAATTCCCATTTCTGTTATTGCCACATTTAATCTTATGTATTTTAACGGATTAAGTCTCAACATAATGACTCTGGGAGGGCTCGCATTAGGGGCAGGAATGCTTGTCGATAATGCTATTGTTGTAATGGAAAATATCTTCCGTAACATGGAACAAGGCATGTCGGTGCGAGATGCAGCAATACATGGAACAGCCGAAGTTGGAGGAGCAATTGTTGCCTCAACCTTAACTACAATAGTTGTTTTTCTTCCGATAGTTTATTTGCATGGAGCATCAGGTGCTTTATTTAAAGATCAGGCATGGACAGTTGCATTTTCATTGTTAGCATCATTATTTGTTGCAATACTAGTTATTCCAATGCTCTTTAATTATGCGTATGGAAAAAAGAAACAGCAGAAAAAAATAAAATCTGTACGTATTGAATGGTACGGGAAACTGTTATCAAAAATATTAGATAAAAAAGGAATTGTATTGATTTCATCTATCTTACTTTTAGCATTAACAGCTTATATATTACCTAAAGTAGGGTCGGAATATTTACCAAAAAGTGGTACAAGTGAATTTAGCATTGATATAAAACTAAAAGAAGGAACTCAACTGGAACGAACTTCTGGCACAGTTAAAAACATTGAAGCAATGTTAATCGAATTATTGGTAGATAAATTAGATATTGTATATAGCCAGATTGGACCATCAAGCTCATCAGGCAACGAAAAATCTGTTTTCCAAAATGAAAATACGGCTACCTTAAAAATTCATTTAAAAGATGAGTTTATTTCTCAGTCAGAATACATTATATCTACTGTAGAAGAATTAATTGGATCAATTCCCAATGCTGAGGTTTCAATTATTAGAGATCAAACTGCGCTTCAATCGACATTAGGAACTGAAGATGCTCCGCTTGTTGTTGAAGTAAAAGGAAAAGATCTGGAGGTTTTAGATCAGATTTCTTCAGAAATAAAATTGAAATTAACTGAGATACCAGAATTAATCAATATTAAAACAAATATTGAAGAAGGTGCTCCTGAAATTGATGTGGTTATTGACCGTTACAAAGCAGGTATTTACAATATGAGTGTTGACAATATCATTTCTCAGCTAAAAGATCAGCTAATGGGAAAAGATGCTGGTAAATATGAAAAAGATGGCGAAATGAACGATATAACTGTTAAGCTACCTGACATGAGTTTATCGGAATTTAACTCTATAACTTTAAAGAATGGAAATAATAATGTTCCATTATATGAATTAGCTCATATTGAAAAGTCGGTATCGCCAAAACAATTATTCAGAAGAAATCAGAATAGAATTGGAAAAGTAATGGCCGATGTCGATCGTTCAGTAGCATTCGATCAGGTTATTCAAAAAGTACGAGCGCAAATTTCTGATCTTGATATTCCTCAAGATTATAATATTGAAATTGTTGGTGAAGAACAAAAGCGTCAGGAAGCAATGTCAAGCTTAGGTTTCGCTTTATTATTATCTATTGTATTGGTTTATATGGTAATGGCATCGCAATTCGAATCGCTAATTCATCCATTTACCATTTTGCTTACAATTCCTCTAGCAGGAGTTGGTGCTGTTTGGGCTTTTCTATTACTGGGAAAACCTCTTAGTATTATGGCTTATATCGGAATAATTATGTTGGCGGGTATTGCAGTAAACGACTCTATTATTTTAGTCGATGCTATAAATAAATTTAAAGCTCAAGGTCTTGCTTTGCGAGATTCAATTATACGTGCTGGTGAGAATCGTATAAGACCAATTATAATGACAAGTTTAACAACAATTTTAGCTTTGTTACCATTAACATTTGGAATAGGCGAAAGTGCTGCTTTAAGATCACCTATGGCGATTGCAGTTATTGCAGGATTAGTTACTTCTACCCTACTAACATTAGTTGTAATTCCTTGTG
>Ga0209692_10001671_pt1 | contig 28748 bp, 24 predicted proteins | sample tdDd472_FD_187129 | JGI IMG/M metagenome (GOLD analysis project Ga0209692, IMG submission 187129) | Marine sediment microbial communities from the Atlantic coast under amendment with organic carbon and nitrate - tdDd47.2 (SPAdes)... | ecosystem: Environmental > Aquatic > Marine > Coastal >... | reverse complement strand
TATATTTGATACAGATGTTATTATATTTTTTATTATATTAACATTTGCGTGTATTAGTTACTATACAATTTGTATGTATATACATATATGATTAATATATACATAATAAATTTAAAAAAGCGTCAAGACAGATGGAATATAGTTATTGATAATATTAATTCTAAAAGTAAAATATTACACCCTATAAAATTTTTAGCATGTGAAGGAAAACCTGGATGGATTTATTGTGCAATAAGTCATCTTAAATTAATACAGTTCGCAAAAGATACTAATATGCCATATATATTAGTTGGAGAGGATGATTTATCAATTATATCTGATAATTTTGACACAAAATTTAAAAAAATCCTAGACTATCTTGACAATAATACAGAATGGGATATTTTTAATGGTAATCCATCATATTTATCATATGAAAGTGATATTAATATTAAATTATTGAATAATGATCCTAATATTGTTCAATGTGATAAAGGATCCACTGCAAATTTTATAATTTACAGGAATACTGTATATGATAAATTATTAGAATTATTACCATTTTATGAAAAATTGGCAAAAGATGGTAGTAATAATAATGTTGATACAAGAAACTATACAAATCATGATGCTTTGGATTGCAAATTCCAGCAACAAAATTTCAATATAATTACATCTGTGCCATATCTAACAACACAACGTGATAATTATAGTGACATAGAAGAGACTATGGCCAAATATCAAGAAGGAATTAAAGTACACGGAGAACAATTTATATTTGATACATTAGGAAATAATATTGATAAAAAAGTGGTGTACATTTTGGACAATAATTTTGTAGGAGATTTATGTGTAACAAAGAATCAAACACCAAAAAATATTATATGGAGACGTATTCATCCAAATAATATTAAGTATTTGAAAAATGTTGTTGTTTTTATTACAGATAATTACCTGAATATTGATATTCAAAATGATAATATTATTAAAATAGCATGGTTACTTGAACCACCTGCTATTAGTCCTAATATATACGATACAATCATTAAAAGAGAAAATTATTTTGACCTTATACTTACACATCATAAATTATTATCTTTGAGTAGTAAAAAGTATATATGGTATCCATTTGGAGGAACATGGATGACACAACAATATACAAAATTATATAATAAAAGTAAATTATTGTCTATAATTGCATCAAAAAAGGTACATACAGAAGGACATAAATTGAGACATTTTATAGTGAAGAGATATTCAGAAAAGTATAATATTGATGCTATGGGATTAGCATATAACAAGATAGAAAAAAAGGTGGATGGATTAAGGGATTATTGTTTTCAGATAGTTGTAGAGAATTCAAAAATTGATACTTATTTTACAGAAAAAATAATTGATTGTTTTGCAACAGGAACCATACCTATTTATTGGGGAACGGACAACATTACGAATTATTTTGATAAAAAGGGAATTATTACATTTAATAATATAGATGATCTTGATGGCATTTTAAAGTCATTAAGTTATGATAAATATAAATCAATGTACAAACATGTTGTAAATAATTTTAATTTAGTTAATAATTACAGAACATCTGAAGATTGGTTGTATAGCAACCATAAATATATATTTGATTATAACCAATTTACATATTGTAAAAAGACGGATGGTATTTTTTACAAAATCCGTGATTTATACAATAAAAATTTGTACAAAGATGCTTTATTGTATATTGATTATCTAATATCATTTGATAAGGCATATAAATATGATTCTCTTCAAAAAATAAATAATATTTTATTTATGAAGGCTCATTCATTACAAGAATTAAATATGTACAAAGATGCAGAATGTATATATATGAGCCTAATTACATCAAATAATATAGATCCTAAATTAAAAAAAATGGCTTGTACTAATATTCAATTCCTCAAATAAATTAGTTGTATAGTCATTAATTTGGCCTTTAATATTTTTAACTTTAGTATTATCTGTTTTATGTATCCACTCGGATAATACTAAATTATCTTTGTTTGATTTTGCAAAAATGTGTTTTAATTCCCTGAACATTTTATAATTTTTGTAATTGTTGCTGTACATAGATCCTTCGGCAAATGTTGCATATGAAGTGCACAAAAAAATACCATTAATATTATTTATTAATCTATCAAGTAAATCATAAAATCTTTTAATAAAGTCTATATCATTGTCATTTTGCAATATATTATCTGAACTTAAATTCATATCAGTATTTTGGTACTGTATAATTTTATTGTATGTTCTTTGCGATCTGTTTATATTTTCTGATGGCATTTTTGTACAAAATACATAAACAGTTGTGTTATATCTTTGACTATTATATATATTCTGATCTATATTATCCCATCTAAAAGTATTAAATGTTTTTTTAATAAAAATAGGATCTATATAATCATTTTCTGAAAAATTATTATTTGGAGATATTATTATAATAGTATTTTTAATGTTACAATTTATTGTTTTTATTATTACATCTTCAACATATGATGGAAATAACTGCCTCCATTGCTTATATTTCCGATAGTCAGTACTATTTGGAATCTCTTCCATTGATGCACCAACCGCCATATAAACCATATGTTTTGTTTTATGATTAATAGATAATATGTTATTTATTAGGTTACATACTTTTTCTATATTCTTATTATATTCACAGAAATTGGTATATCCACCATGAATAGGATGATTAGGATATGTATAATATGGATTGTTCATATATTATTTGTGCAAAATATCATGTGACAGAGTATTATGTGCATGTATCAATTTTTTCCAACATTCCATACGTAATCATTATTTTGGCCATATTTTAACACAAATTTCCATAATTTAGCATCATATGTGGAAACAGTAGGATAAGGTGGTTGTATATTTGCAATTTCTCCGAATTTTTGATCAGATATGTATAATTTGCTCCTAGATAAATCCATTTGATCTGGCCATATTTTTTTGCCAACTTGAACAACATTAAAGAATGTTTTTGGAAATACTGAATATAGAGCATTTAATATAGTTGCTGAGCCAGCAACTAACCATAATCTTTTGGGATTGTGTTTCCTTAAATTATCCGGTAATGCTTTTTTTATTTGATCAGCTAATATTTTTATATATTCTTCAGAATGTAGACCAAATGGGATTAAACATATATAATCATCTCCTTTCTTTTCTTTTATATTTTTAACATATTCTTCTGCTTTCTTTTGTACTAATTTTAGAGGGGCCTTATATCCTACTTCAACAATTTTAGGATTATATTCACTTGCGGTGTTTGTAAGAGGCCATCTAGGTCTTTTCTTTTCAAGGAATAGAGTAGCCTTTTTACCAGTTAAATTAGCAACATAAGCTAATGCTATTTGAGCGAAACCATAAACAGGACCAGCATATACAAATTCTGTACATTTACTATTTTTAATTATCCTTCCTAGCATTCTTTGCTTAGTTCCTCCAACTAAAAAATCATCTCTAATAATATTAAATTTTCTATTATCTACTTGTTCTGGTACAATAACCAGGCTAGGGTTTAACACATCATCAAGATTCCCACCTATTTTTTCCCTTGGTTGTTTATTATTAGATGTTTTTTTCCATATCCACATTGGTTGAGGAGATATGTAATACCCTTTTTCACTTTTATCTGCATAAGATATAACACCTAAATATTTAGAATTTTGTAACTTATTTACAAAATCAATCATTTGTTTAACAAATTTAGTATCTCTCATATCATTGATATTAATTACCATATGACCTCCTTCACTAAGATATCCCCATGCTTTTTTTAATGCAACAAATAAAAAATTATTTAGCCATATATCTACATTATTATCGGATGATGTTGTTACTGATTGTGTTTTTTCTTCAGAATATATTTCAAGATTAAAATATGGTGGAGATGTGAAAACCAAATTGTATTTTTTATCTGGTATGTCGGCAGTTTCAAAAGGTGAATGAAGCAATACATATTTATTTGGATCTTTACCAAATAATTCTATCATCTCCTGATAACCTTTATGTAAGCAAGAATTAGGATCACTACCACAATAAAAATCAACATCACATGCCATAGCTCCTATTAATCTATCACCCCAACCAGCAGATATATCAAGGATTGTATCTGCTTTAAACATTTTAATTATTGATACCATAACAGTTGGTCTAAAAGATGTACATTCTTTTGTTAGCATATAAAGAGATTCTCGCAAAACATAACTATTAATTTTATTATATTTTTCTATTGTGAATTTGACCACTTCTCTCTTATTTGTGTCCCAATATTTGCTGGGACTTTGTATTTGATCAAATCGTTTACATAACATACGACACCTTTCTTGAAAATAATCTGATAAAATATTGTATTTAAGGTAATCCTCTATATCTTTCTCTAAAATTAATGATTTTCCCTTAAATAAAAATTCATCTAAAAAATCTATACTATGCACTTTATATTTTGTATTTACTAGTTTGTATTGATAGTCACTCAATTTATTAAATTTGGCAAGAATATCTTCTTTCTTTAAAAAATTATATTTATAAGGGAATTTCGTATTACCTAAATTTCTTGTTATTTTATCAATTGTCTTATCAAATCCCATATTTTTAATTAATTCTGAAACTTCTCTTTCACTAAGTTTATAATAATCTGATTGTTCAGTATTAAAGTCTAATATTGAAGAATAATAATATTTTTTGCTTTGTGCTGATTTTTTAGTCTTAATATATTCACGGAAATATTTCTTGTACTGACTCTCATAATATTTTTTCATTAATTTATAATATTAATTGATAAATAAAACCATTAATATGTATATATACATATGTATGTATATGCATAAAAAAATTGAAAAATAGAGAGTTATATAGGTCCATTAACAAAACCTAGTATAATATAATAAAAAATAAAAATGTCTTTTTTACCAAAATATAAAAACCCAGCACCAAAATGCAAACATTGCAAACAAAAACCAGCAAACCCAGGTTACAGTTTATGTAATAGTTGCTACAAAAAAAACCAAAAATCACAATAACAGCAACAATAATAATAACAATCACAAAAATCACAATAACAATAATAACAACAACAATTACAACAACAGCTACCACAATAGCCGCTGTGTCAAGTGTCATCAACACCCAGCAAAATATGGCTCTAATATCTGCCAAGTTTGCTATGGCAAAATACCACCAAATGTCCAAATGGGAGGTGTAGCGTGCTTTACTCCTGGCTGTTCCAAAACAGTTATTTGGTTGAATGGCAGTTTTACTAAATTTTGTTGTTTTTCCCATATGCATGGAAAGTGCCAGCTATGTGGCGTAACACTTCAAAATGGAAAACCAACATGTGGTGGTTGGATTTGTTCAAAAGTTTGGAATTCTTCAAGTTAAATGTTTTTTATTTTATTTATTTCAAAAAAAAATTGATACTATTATTATCAATATATAATATCAGTAGAGTACAGCATATATACATAAAATATGAATACAACATTTGATAAATTTGAACGTTCAGAATGGAACAAGATAGAAAAAAGGTATGATAATCCGGTTACAAATACTGTACTGGATGTTATCTATGATTTAGGGAATAATTATAAAAATATTCAAAAACACATTGAGTCAAACCTTATTGTTTCTGGTGATATGGTTTATATTGAACTTAGGAAAGAATTAGTAAAAAGGGGTATATTACCTGATAAAAAAATTAAATTAAAAGTTAAAAGAACAGGAGGGAAAAAGAATAGAAAAAAAAAAGGAATGACAAAAGAGGAGATTATAATGAAGAATAAGATGGAAAAAACATTATCTTCTTTTAAAAATACATTAAATTCCATTTACAATAATAATAAACTAAACACTAGTTATGGATTTAAAAGTAATTATGCTGAAATAAGACTTGTAACACTAATACTTGCTATTAAATATCATATTGATAACAATACTGATGAATCAGAGAAATATGAATTGTATGTTGGTGTGGGAAAGACTCTTTGTAATATACACATAATTAAAAATATATCTGATATAACTGTATCGGATTTAAGATATATGTTAGATATATTAAAAGAGAATATTAATTTTAGATATGAAATAATGTTTCAAAAATATCCTAAATTATGTATTACAACTAAATATGACATTATATTTTCAACAATGTCAATAAAACCATATGGTAGTCAGAAAGAATTAATGAAAATATTATTAGATAATAATAGCGGATTTATAATATACAAGGCGATGATAGGTTCTGGTAAAACAACATTATCTGTTGCTATTAGTAATTATTGTTCCAAAATAAGATCTGTACAAAAGGCTATATCTAGTAAAAAGGTTGAAAGACTTACACAAGTATTATTTGCATGTAGTGTAGAGCCTGTTAGATTAGATGTATGTAGAATGGCATATAACAAGAATATACCATTTGGTATAGGTGTTATGATAGACGATGAGATTAAAATAATAAATAATTTTAATTGCAAAGATAAAGAAGATAGAATACTTATAGTTGCTGATTTAGAAACCACATTAAGATTATTAAATAAAAGTAATAATTACATATTATTTTTAGATGAGCCTACAGTAGGTGCTGATCAGCCAAATCATCCTATAACTAATACTGTTTGTCAAATTTTAAAGATAGCACCAAAATGCACAATATTATCATCTGCCACAATGCCAGAATTGTGTGAAATTACATCTATTACCGATCATTATAAAAGTAGATATAGTAAATCTGATATACATATGGTATATTCAAGAGAATCTATTATAGGATGTAGAATTATTGATTATTATGGAAATGATATAGTACCATTTGCCAATTGTAAAACATGTAATGAATTGAAAAATATAATACATTATATTAATACAAAACCTTTTGTAGGTAGATTATTGCCACCTCCTATATTATATAAATTAAATGATTCAATATGTGGTTATTATCCAGAATTATCTGTAGATATAGATAAATATTTTGAGAATATTAGTAAATTGTCTCAAAATGAAATTCAAAAAATTATAGTAGAATTGTTAGACAGGATAGCTAGTACAGATGATGATACTGTTAAAAGTATATGTAGTGAATTTTTAGCAAACAAAACAGAAATAGAATATGACATAAGTAAAATATTTACTGATCATGCATATAAATTTGCTGGTCCATGTTTAATTGCAACAGAAAATCCATATGAATTTGTTGTAAATAATTCAAAAGATTTATTATCAGACATTAACATATCTAATATAATAACCGAATATACTACTGGACTTCGAAAATATAAATCATTACTTGAAAAGGCAAATATTATAAAAGATGTAGATGAGAAAACCAAAAGAATAGCTAATCTTGAAAATATTAAAAATAATATGTTATTAAATTTTCCTAAAGAATGTAGAGTAAATACTAAATTTCATCTACAAAGATATGCACCAAATATAAATCCATCAGATATTAATATTCAATCTATGTTAATTATAGAATCTTTACCTACAGATCTTGATATTCCAGATATTGTAATGTCTGCTTTATATGCGGGTATAGGTATTTATTGTCCATCAAATAATATATTAGGAAAAAGATATACAGAATTAGTGTTAGAATTGGCTAGTGATGGATTATTAGCATTTTTAGTATCAGATGATACTATATCATATGGTGCTAACTATCCATTTTCCCATGTTATGACAGATAAGACAATATCATCAAAACATTCAATAAATAGTATATTTCAATTAGCGGGTAGAGCAGGTAGAGTAGGTGAATCATGGTCAGCATATGTTCATGTTGATGATATTGTCAAAGATAGAATCATAAATTATATTGAAGGCAAAGAAAATACAGGATCTTCTGAAGAAGGTAAAAATATTACTAATTGTTTTAATAAGATATTAGAAGCAGATAAAATAAGCACACACGAGAAAAATATTGACAATAACAATAATAATCAACCTAAAGTACAAATATTAGTAAATGGTAAAATTCGTAAAGTATCCACTACAAAAATAAGTATGATTGAAGAAGAAAAAGAAGTAATTAATTTTAAAAATACATCAAAAAATGTATATATTCCTCCAAATAAAAGATATAATAAAACAAATAATAAGGGATATACTGGATTTGTAAATGAAAAAAAACCCCCAGTGGGAAAAACAACATCAGGCGCAAATAGAGGATATAACGGAAATCCTAATGGAAATGCTGATAGAACTACTAATTGGAGAAATAATAATAATAATAATAATTCAAACAGATATTAAAATATCAAAAAAAGATATAATAACTAGTCTTATGATAATATAATTTTTTTATGATAATCAATTATATATGAGTGTTAATTCACAATATAATACATCACTTACAAGTATAGGTGATATAAGTGGAAATTTACCAATAAATACTGGTAATAATTCTGATAATCCTGTATATGGAGCATCTTTTAAAGAAGTTCCTAGAATACCTAAATATTATGAAAAATTACAATCTTATACAATTGTTCCTCCATGGTTAGCAAAAAAGCAAGAAAAAACATTTATGAATAATATTAAAAGATTAAACGAGGATCCTGTGAAGACATATAAGGAATTGGAATACGTTCCGATTGATAATGAGATACATGATGCGTATGAGCAAGTTATATATGGATATGGTGATAATTATATAGGACAAATACCAAAACCTAGACCAGTTACACAATTGGAAGGATTTAGTCCTATGGATTATATACCAAAATTTGGATATCTTATTAATTTATTTATACTATTTTGTGTAATATTAATAATATATTATGTAATTAATATGTATTAATTTACTCATTCCTTTCAGTTTTATTTGGTTATCAATAAATATGAAATCCATGTTTTCCGTGAACATTACAAAGATAACAACGGATATTCATTGTATTATTTGCGCTATAATATAATAATTTTTATAATTAAGATATTTATTATGAATATTGACGAGTATAAGGTATTAATTGCATTTTATGGTGCCCATTATGATAATGGATCAACTGATAGTATTAAGAAAGTATTACATGAAGATTTTATATTTACTATGGGTGAGGATAGATTAAATGGAAAACGATTCTTAGAAAAGGTTAACAACTTATTTTTTAGCATAGTTAAGAAAAAAACAATTATCATAGATAATATATCATTTACAAGAGATATATGTGGATATATATTGTGCAAATATTATATTGAATATGATGTAAATGATGATCATATTAAGAATTTTCGCGCGCAAATTATTGATAGAATTAGATTACGTGATGGAAAAATAATAAAATGTGAAAGAAACGTTTCATAAATAAATATTATACTTTTTGTATAATTGCATTGCCTTCGCAATCAACATTTATATTGTATGTATTTTGTTTTATTATTCTGATGTATTTTGATATTAGTATCATATCATTACTTAATATGCATAAATAATCTATATTATCTATATATTTCCATCCATTATTGTTGATAAATTGCAATGTAAAATATAATTTATGGTTTATTCCATTGTTATCATTATATGATATGTAATTTTTATTATGAATAGGATATAATTTAAGAGTTATATAATATGATCCAAAATGAGGATATATTATAAACTTTACATTATTTATTTTTTGAGTTAATTTGCATGTTAATCCATTATCATTACTTAATGGATTAAATATTATATGCCATGTATTATCTAAATTATAGAATGATTGGATTAGACTTATTATATTATTATACATTTTAGATATATTTATACTTAGTAAATATTAAGTATGAGTTAATTTTTCAATTTTTTATACATAATTATTATAAATTAGCGAGGTTATTTTATATTTTAATAGTATATATGTTTTTGATTTTTATATTTATATTTATCTTAATTATTGTTCCAATAATTATATCATGTTGTTGCTTGTCTTCTGTTGCCAGTTTTGCAGTTGTGTTTAGTAATGATGGTGGATTTAATAAGATGCCACTTATATTAAAACCAGCCGCATATATTTTGTTTACATTTCATATATTATACTCAAAAATGACAAATAGCAATTAATCCTATAGTTATTCTTATAAAAATCGTTAAAAATATGCTTTGTTTCAATCCTATCATCATATATTGCATAATATGAGTTGTGTAAAGGTGATAATATGTATTTATTATACCTGATTTATCTAATTGATTGTATTACTATTCCGATGGTATAAAAATTCACAATCTAACTATGGCCATTATACTTTGTCTGTATAACGGATTAATTAACCTATATGATTACATTATTTTAATAACTAGTGTAACTATAAACTTAAATATGGTGTGTTATAATATTATTGCATCAATATAATACATAGTATTTGCACATTAGTTCGGATTTTATACCTTAAATTTGGAATAAATTAAGTTCTCATATCAAGTATATTCATATCTATTAACCATTTTGGAATTTCACTTATTTTATTATCAGAAATCCATAATTTTTGTAAATTAGTAAGGTTACCTATATTATATGGCAAATTACTTATTTGATTATCAGAAATCCATAATTCCTGTAAATTAGTAAGGTTACCTATATTATATGGCAAATTACTTATTTGATTATAAGAACAAAAAAATTCCTGTAAATTAGTAAGGTTACCTATACTATTTGGCAAAACACTTATTTTATTACAAGAACAAAAAAGTTTTTGTAATTTAGTAAGGTTACCTATACTGTCCGGCAATTCACTTATTTTATTATCAAAACAAGAAAGTTTTTGTAAATTAGTAAGGTTACCTATACTGTCTGGCAATTCACTTATTTTATTACAATAACAAGAAAGTTTTTGTAATTTAGTAAGGTTACCTATACTATTTGGCAAAACACTTATTTTATTATAAGAACAAGAAAGTTTTTGTAATTTAGTAAGGTTACCTATACTGTCCGATAATTCACTTATTTTATTACCAGAACAATAAAGTTTTTGTAAATTAATAAGGTTACCTATATTGGTAGGTAGTTTATCTAATCTTTTAAGGTTTATATTTAATCTATTTATCTTATTGATGTCTTCTTTTGGTAATCTATCAATAAGTAACTCTAATATGTCAACATCTGGATTATTCTTCTTAACTTCTTCTTGGAACAATTCATATACTGGTTTGATATAGCTAGCCACTTTAGACATCTTTATTGTAATTAGTATTACTGATATTACAATTATAATTCAGACTATTAGTAAATCAATTTTTTATGCTATCAAAATGAACAATATATACAAAAATAAAATTGAATATATTACTGTTACTATATGTGTTTATATTAACATATATCCTAACTCTTCTTATCAATAATAAAGTACAAAAATGAATAACAATAACATATCAAGTATTATTTACAACATCATAAATATTTACAATAATGAAGGTATATTTTCACAAGAAAATGAAATTTACAATATGGTTAAACATATTATACATGATCTTAAAAAATATCCAAATTATGTAGATATTTTCTATATTATTAAAAATGCATGCAAATATGGCCATTATGATATAATACAATTACTTCTTGACCATAATATCATTGATCTAAATTATCAAGACATATACGGCAATACTGCTCTTCATTATGTCAGATATTGTATCAAAATTGCAAGATTATTAATCGCTAACAATAATACAAAACATTTATGTAATAAAGATGACAAATTGCCACTTATGAATATAATTGATTATATCAATATTAATAATATTGATGATTTTGTTGATATTATTATTAATCATGTATCACCTGATGAATTAAATAATGTTAACTCAAAAGGAGTCAATATATTAATGTATATCTGTGAAAAACCATATTTTAGCCAATGTATTAACATAATTTTGGCATTGTTAATTAAAAATTTTAATATGGATAATACTGACAAAAATGGTAAAAATGCTCTTATGTATGCTGTTGATAACAATTTTTGTAATTATAGTCTTATTGAACGTTTATTAACTATGGGTGCTAGTACAGATATTAACATACCTGATAATGATGGTAATACTGTACTAAATATGGCGTGCAAAAGATCTTATCAAAATATTGTAGAATTATTAATATCAAACGGCGCTGATATAAACATTGCTAATAAAAAAGGTATAACACCATTAATAACAGCAACTATATATGGTCATTATAATATAGCAAATGTATTAATAATAAATGGATGTAATGTCAATATAACGGATAATTATGGTAATTCACCTTTACACGTATCATCCATAATGTCATACTTTGAATCCAATCTTGAGATATCAAAATTATTGATAAATAATGGAGCGCAAGTAAATGCTTTAAACCATAGCAATAAAACACCACTAATATATGCATCATCTAGTATGTCAAGTAATATATATGATTGGACATGTGATAGCAGAGATTCCAAAAAAAGAAAAATTATTAATGTTATAAAATTAATAAATATTTTTGCAAATCATAAAGCAGATATTGATTGGGCTGATTCTTATGGAAATACTGCTCTTATGAACTCTATAATATATCCTCGTATGCACAACAAATATATTGTCAGATTATTACTCAGTTTTGGTGCTAATCCTAACATTAAAAATAATACTGGATCTAACTCTCTAATCCTTTCTGTTAATTATTTTTCTCATAACACACCTGGAATAGTACCTCTTTTTATTGAAAGTAATTACAAAAATATACCTGTTGATATAAATGATCAAGATGTTCTAGGATATACTGCTCTTATACATCTATGTTGCAAATACGAACCAAATAAATTATCAACTATTAAATATTTAGTCGATAAAGGTGCTGATCTAGACAAATCAGGATATTTACTTGGCCGTGATGCATTATTTTTCGCACAAGCCAGCAATAATGCTGAATTATGCAATTATCTCAAATATGAACACCATAAAAGATCTATAAATTAATTCTAACACATATATTTTTTCTTTTTTTTATTCAAAATAATAAAAACTTCATTATTTCCATAATTATAAATCCGTCTCTCTCTATAAATGTTAATGCATCACTGATAATATTGCTTATATTATTGTCTGTATTATTGCCGATATTATTGCAAGTATCATGCGTTGTCTCTGTATCATATATTATTTTAATATCACACATGGCTTCAATATCATATATAGTCTCTATATCATAATCCATTGTTGCTAATTATCTACACATAAACATAAGTAAACTTATTATGAAAAATATATCAATTTTTTATGCATCAAGTATATGTATGTATCGAGTATAAAGGTATATATGATAATTATATTATTATGACTATTAAATTAGCAGTATTTGGAAGTACAAAAGGAACTAGTTTACAACCTATAATTGATTCTATTAATAATAATGAATTATATGGTGTTGAGATTACATTTGTTTTCAGTAATATTAAAAAAGCATATATACTTGAAAGAGCCAGAACTAATGGTATAAAAGATATATATTTACCATCAAAAGGTTTATCTAGGGAAGAATATGATAATGAAGTATCAGATCTACTAGAAAAATATGATATCGATCTTGTATTACTAATAGGATATATGAAACTAATAACAAAATCTTTTGTAAATAAATGGAAAAATAAAATAATGAACATACATCCAAGCATTCTCCCAGCATTTGCTGGTGGAATGGACTTAAATGTACATCAGGCTGTTATTGATAGAGGATGCAAAATTACAGGTGCATCTCTTATTTTCATAGATGAAAATGCAGATACTGGTCCTATAATATCTCAATCTGTTGTTACAGTTGATAATAATGAGACACCTGATACTTTAAAACATAAAGTCCAATTAGTTGAACAACAATTACTTATTGAAGGGATTAGAATGTGGAGGGATGGAAAAATAAATATCATGGATAATAAAGTTTATATCCTTGAATAAGGAGTTATAAAGGTGTATCGTACTAGTATCATATATAAATACGATACAAATGTCAAAAAACCCATCATCAATAAATTCACCTATTGATATCATATTTTATCAATATTCAATTAAAAATCCAAATGAAGAAGTTATACTAGAACAGCTACTTAATATAGATAATTATGATATCAACAAACCACAACACCATAGAGGACATAATATATTATCCTATGCTGTTGGAAATAATCATACAAAAATTGTGGAAAAATTAATACAATATCCAAATATAAATGTTAATTATTATAGTGGATGTGATAATAATCTTCTAATAGCTATCAAAAATAATAATAATGATATTGCAAGATTATTATTGGGAAATAGTAACATAGATATATATAATGCAAATTGTCAAAATATTACACCTATTATAGAAGCGATCCAAAATAATAATATTGATATTGTCAAATTATTAATCAAAAAAGATAAAAATATTGCTAATTATACAGGATATATGCAACCTCCATGTATATATGTAGCCATAAAATACAACAGATATAATATCGTTAAATTATTAATAGAAAATAATGCTGATATTAATATGGAATATATTAATAAAACACCTCTATTGTATTCTATAAAAATGGATAATGTTGAAATATCTAAATTATTATTAGAAAATAAAGCTGATCCAAATGTACATTTAGATATAAATACAAATTATTCGTGCCATACTGGACCTGACTATTTCTGTTCTATACCCGAAACACCACTATCAATCGGAAATAAAAATAATAATAAAAAAATGATTAAATTATTGCTAGAATTTAATGCTAGAATATAAATTAATTTACTTGTATGTCTAATTTATCATATTTTTAATTATATCTAAATTTAACTTTTTTCCTATTAAATCTATTTTATTATCTCCAATAATCAACTCTTCTAAATTCATATCTAAGTTGAACTTATAGTTATTATTTTCAAATCGTAAATATGTTAAACTATTAGGTAATAGATTCTCTTTTAGTTCTTGATTAAAATAATAACCGAAAGTCAAATGTGTTAAACTATTAGGTAATACACCCTCTTTTATTTCTTGACGGTATTTCCAGCCAAAAGTTAAATGTGTTAAATTATTTGGCAACGCATTTTTTTTAATTTCTTGATTGTAATAATGTCCAAAAGATAAATGTGTCAAATTGTTAGGTAACACATTTTTTTTTATTTCTTTATTGTATCTATAACCAAAATGTAAATGTGTCAAACTATTTGGCAACACATTTTCATTTATCTCTTGATTGTAACAATGTCCAAAAGATAAATGTGTTAAATTATTAGGTAATACACCCTCTTTTGTTTCTTGATTGTAATTATCTCCAAAAGATAAATGTGTTAAACTGTTAGGCAATACACCCTCTTTTATTCCTTTATTGTAATCCCAGCCAAAAGTTAAATGTGTTAAACTATTTGGCAACACATTTTTTTTTATTTCTTGATTGTATCTACCAACAAAATGTAAATGTGTTAAACTATTTGGCAACACATTCTCTTTTATCTCTTTATTGTAATTTATACCAAATTGTAAATGTGTTAAATTTGGGAAATACTTAATAAGTTCTATATCATCCACATTTTTAAGAGATGTTATGTTACTTTTTGAAATATCTGATATATTATATTTCTTAGCAAAATCAATTTCTCTAATAATATTATCATCAATTACATTATCTTCAATAATAATATTGTCATTATTAATATTATTATTAACATTATTATTAGATTCTACTAAAGTAATCTTATTAATAAGAGAATAAGTCTCGCTATTATACACCCAACCTTTATCACATACTAATTTGTATAATTCATATACATCTCCTCTTTTAATGATAACATATTTATGACCAGCTTCAATATCATTTATATTGCAATTATTAAATATTCCAGTATCTTCATATTTAATGTCAAATGATTTTAATAACAATTCATAAATTGATGAATATTTATAGCTGATATTATTAGAATCGATAAAGTTCATATTTATTGTATATAATCATATATTATTGGTCTAGTCCATCATATATTTCACATATCAATTTTTTTCAGTATATACATGAATAATAACACAATATTGTATATAAAACTAACTTTGATATATGTTTCTATATGAAACACCATTGTGGTATAGTTGCAATATATGATTCCGATTATAAAAATAACATATATGATGATATTAAAAAAAGTATGCAAAATATACAACATAGAGGATATGATGGAACGGGTATTTGTTACTATACCCGAAACAATATTATTACAGTAAAAAAAGAACCTTGCTTAGTAACTGATTTTTTTAATAAATACATTTCAACCAAAAATAATACTAACACAGATACAGAATATTTAGATATCGGAAATATATGTATAGGTCATATAAGATACTCAACACGGGCATCAAAATCACCTGATGATTTGCAACCATTCATAGGATATTTTAATAATATACAATTCAGTTTGGCACATAATGGAAATATTTATACTATGGAATCAATACAAAAGAAACATGACATGTATGTTGACAGAGATTCTGATACTTATCTACTTGTAAAATTAATAGAAAAACTTAATTACACATATGATAGAATAGAGGATGCATTAATATATATTATAAATACAGTCCCAGGGTCTTACTCCCTCTGTATACTCTACAATAATTATATATACACCCTTAGAGACAGGTTTGGTATAAGACCACTATATGTTGGGAAAAACAATAGTAGATATAAAATAGCATCTGAAACTGTATGTTTAGAAGGTTATAATAACATTAGAGAAATCAAAAATGGGGAGATAGTGAGAATATCAGATAAATTAGAAAGTATATATCATAGGGAAGGGAATCTCATGTTCTGTTCATTTGAACTGATTTATTTTATGAATCATAAATCAAATTATAATGATATATCAGTATATGAATATAGATACAATTTAGGTAAACTTTTAGGAAGTCAAGAAAAAGATATCCTAATAAATTCAGTTGTATCAGCTATCCCAAATTCATCAATTCCATCTGCAAAAGGGTTTAGTTATAGTAGTAATACACCTTATTGCAAACTCCTAACCAGATCAAAATTAATAAATAGAACATTTATCCTTAAACATGAAGAAGAAAGGATAACTGCTTGCAATAACAAATTTAACTATAATATCAATAAGATTAAAGGTAAACATATATATCTATTAGATGATTCAATAGTAAGGGGAACAACTACAAAAGTAGTTGTGCGCAGATTAAAGGAATATGGGGCAAAATCAGTACATGTCCGTATAGTATCACCACCTATAAGTGATCCTTGTTATTTTGGCATTAATATGTCCACAAAGAAAGAATTAATTAAGAACAATAATAGTATACATGATATTAATAATATTATCGGATCTGATTCTCTAAAATATATATCAATAGATGATATGTTGTCTATATTAGGAAGAAATATGTGTACATCATGTTTTACAGGTAAATATGAACCTAAATTAATAGATTGGTAAATAATTACATAATATTGCATTTACATGGTGTATCCATTTTAGATATATGACCAGTATATATAATATAATCTGGATATACATCTCCCACGTATCTACATTCTGGCAATGACTTAAAATTAAATACTGAATATTTGTTCAAATAATAACAAAAATGTAAAATATTTTCTTTTGTTATAAATGGATAATATTTTATTTTCTTTATTTTTGAAATATCTTTCATAACTTTATCAACATTATCAATAAATAATACATAATCCTTGTTACAACACCATTTTATACATACATTTTGCCTGTTATATCCAAAATATGCAAGCCTTACCAGATATTTAAATTTATGGTCTTTATTCAGGTGATTATATAATGTATCTATATACTCTTCTAAATAATAAGGATTACATTTGTATGTAATATTTGTAAGACCTATTGAATTAGCATCTTTTATATATTTTTCAGCCTCATTAATTATATCATTCCTTATTCTGTTATACTTTTGTGTATTATTCATTATATATTATAATGTATATAAAGTATATTAGTAAGTTTTTGCAAATCAATTATATATTTCTATTTATATGGGATATATATGCTTCATATGTAAGAAAGATAATATATATGATGAATGTATAAATTGTGATTTTAATAATGATATATATGTTACACTTGATTATGTTAAAACAAGATACAAATTAACACATAATGAAATTAAAAATAAAATACCCTACATTAATCTAGATTATTATCCAAAAAAAACAAATGGAAATATAAGTTTTCCGGGTGTAAGATTTAATATAATAGATGTACATAAATACGCCCAAAGTATAACCATAAATGCAAACAAAAAATCTGCAAAAAAGAAAGCTTTTGCAAAACAAGACAAAAAAATAGAATATATATACAACAAGTTAAATAAAGTTGAAGAAAGACATATCAAAATAATAGAATTGCTTAATTTATCAATCAAAAATTTATATAATCATGAATCTATTAAATTAGATAATTATGATAAATTAATAAAAAGATGTGCATTCAGAACTGATATAGATGTAATTGAAGGAGTAAATTTAATATGTAAAATAATTAGTGAAAGATATAATAGAATATTAGAATTAGACACATTAATAAATGATATAAATAAAGATTATGTTATAAATCATCCAAAATATCATAAATATGTAGTAAATGGAGGAGATTTTGAAAAAATATCAGGTAAAATAAAGATAGACTGTTCTATCGACAAAATAAAAAGTGATAATATAAAAAAAATAAATAAATTTATTAATAATTCATTTGATAATGTATATGATAAAACATTAGCAAAAAAAACTCTTGAATATAATCAATATATCACATGTAAAATATCATATTCTAAATGTACTAATACTATTATTAAATATATCAATAATATTAAATCAGAAAAAGATAGAAAACAAAAATTAAACAATAAAATAAATGAAAAAATAAAGAAAAAATATATTAACGATGCAAAACAGACAGATATATATATTAAATTCGTTAAGGATGGTAACATAAGTAGTATTGATAAAATTGTGGATAATTTAGTATATTATTTTGATAGGAAAGATAGAGAAAAGGTAGTTGAAAATCTTCCTTATGCTGTCCAAAAACTAGCAAAATTATCTGATATGTATGAAGTTTATTTAGATGGAGATATTAGGATATTTGATCTTACAGAATATATAGGCTTCCCAAAAAATAAATTATATGATAAATGGAAAAATATGACTATTGGCAGAATAAACCCTATATATGAGAAATACACTAAAAAAATATATGTGTTTATGATTAGCTCATATGATAAAATTATGTGGACTGGGTATACTGTTGAAGAAATGGATATAATACGTGAACTATGTAGCAAAATTAATATATATACACAAATAAATAAAGAGAATCTATCAATAGCATTATATAAATAACAACCTTTCACAAAAAAAAATTGAAAAAGTTAATAATAGTTACACTTTAAAAATAACAGAATTTTATATTAATACATTATGGAAATAAATAAGTATATAAATAATAACAAACCACTTAGTGATGGTGATGGTATTTTTTGGACCATCAATCAAAATAATAATAAACCACTTAGCAACGGTGATGGTATTTTTTGGGCCATCAATCAAAATAATAATAAACCACTTAGTGATGGTGATGGTATTTTTTGGACCATCAATCAAAATAATAATAAACCATTTAGTAATGGTGATGGTATTTTTTGGACCATCAATCAAAATAATAATAAACCATTTAGTAATGGTGATGGTATTTTTTGGGCCATTAATCAAAATAATAATAAATTTAATTTATTTCCTAACTAATCAATATGTATTATTTATAAAATTATATACTGTCTGCTATCCACTAAAAAAAATTGAGACTAAAATATTAAATTGTAGCTACTGTATACTATAAACTATTAATATTAAAAATGTCATACAGAAATATATCACTAATACCACTAGTATCACCAGACACCAAAAATATAAAATTTAACCAATGCAAAGGATATTCTAATTGGGGCGATGGTGTTAAATCGGATGAAGGAAGACAAATGGCTAAAATGAATGAAAATTTCAATAAGAGTATGAAGAAAGATGATGATATATATCATACCATTAAACTTATACAACGTAATATTTTATAATAATTTTATTTATTAATTGCATTTATAAAATTATATACTATCTGCTAGCAATAGTATATAAATAATTCATCAGATAAAACAAATATTAATGAATTTATACAGATATGTATGTAAACCATATGTATATTATGTAATATCAACAAATCCACTTTATAATAATAAGGAAAATATATTAATATCATTATTAGGAATATCCAATCCATATATAAATGAAAATACTGACAATTGCATAGAATTTGGCCCTTATCCATCATTAGAATCACCATGGGGCACAAATGCCAAGAGTATATGCCATAAAAGCGGATTGACGGATATTATCCGTATTGAACGTGCCAATATGGTCCATAAGGAAATATTTAAAAGTGATATGATAGATAATATGATAGAATGCATGTATGACAATATGTCTGCAGATGACTTTATTAAGAATAATAAAGATGACATAAACTATTCAGTAATATATAATTATTCAGATATTGATTCTATTAAAAGGTACATAACTAACATAAATAATATACATAATTTAGGATTTGATGACCAAGATATAATTTATTACTCATCTGTTTTTTCAAAAATGGAAAGACTTCCTTCATTAATTGAATTGTATGATATATCACAATCAAATAGTGAACATAGTAGACATTGGTTTTTTAATGGTGATTTATATTTTAATGGCAAACAATTACCTTCGTTATTTTCTATGATTACAGGGACACAAAAATATGGTGAAAACAATAGTATAATAGCATTTAAGGATAATAGTAGTGCTATAGAAGGATTTAATATCCATACCATTATACCAAATAATAAATATAGGGAAATTGATGTCAAATATAATATTACATTCACAGCTGAAACACATAACTTTCCAACTGGAATAGCACCTTTTCAAGGTGCTACGACAGGTACTGGAGGAAGGATTAGAGATCAAAATTCAACAGGAAAAGGAAGTCTTGTTGTTGCAGGAACAGCTGGATATTGCGTTGGTAATTTAGATCATGGTAAATTTAAAACAAAAAATAAGAGGACTCTTCTATTAGCTAGTGATGGAGCTAGTGATTATGGAAATAAATTTGGTGAACCTGTAATTAATGGTTTTTGTAGAGCATTTGGGAAATGTATTAATGATCAACATATAGAATGGGTTAAACCTATTATGTTTAGTGGAGGAATAGGACAGATGGATTCTAGACATACATTCAAGGAAAAACCAAAGAAAGGTGACTTAATAGTTAAAATAGGTGGTCCGGCATATAAAATAGGAATGGGTGGAGGATCTGCTTCAAGTAGAGGACAAGATGTGACAAATATTAATGATGATTTAAATGCTGTACAAAGAGGAGATCCTCAAATGGAAAATAAAATGAATAGAGTTGTAAGAAGATGTGTTGAAATGGGAATTAATAATCCGATTTTAAGTATACATGATCAAGGAGCTGGAGGAACAGCAAATGTAACAAAAGAAATAATGGATAATATAGGAGGTGATGTATATTTAGGTAATATTACAAAAGGAGATAGTAATATGGATTCTTTAGAATTATGGATAAGTGAATATCAAGAGTCAGATACTATTTTAGTTGATAAACATAATCTCAATATTATTAAATATATATGTGAAAGGGAAAATGTATCCATAGATGTTATCGGAAATATACGTGAAACAGGATATGCAAAAGTATTTGATAGTAATATGAATATTATTGCTGATATACCTCTAGAAGATATAGTTACTCCTAAATATAATAAAATATACAATATAACACAAAATAAACAAAAATATGTATGTGATGCACATTCAGATAGTATTGGAGAATATCCTATTATTGATATGTTAGAAAAAGTATTATATAATCCTTCTGTATCATCAAAAAGATTTTTAACAAACAAAGTTGATAGAAGTGTTACAGGATTAGTAGCACAACAGCAATGTGTCGGACCAACACAAACACCTTTATCTGATTATGGTATTATTGCACAAAGTCACTTTTGTGTAAGTGGTGCAGTTACTGCAAATGGTGAAAGGCCACTTCTCAGTTTAGCTGATCCATGTAAAATGGCAAGAATTGCTGTTGGTGAAATGCTTACAAATATAATGTTTGCAAAAATTACAAAATTAGAAGATATTAAATGTTCTGGAAATTGGATGTGGCCAGCCAATTATGATGGCGAAAGATATAATATATATCTTGCATGTAGAAGTATGTGTAATATGATGTTAGAATTGGGAATTGCTCTTGATGGAGGAAAGGATAGTTTATCTATGTCATACAATGATACAGATAACGGAGATAATATAAGATCCCCTGGATCACTTGTTATATCAGGATATGCGCCTATGCCTGATATACGAAATAAAATAACACCTGACTTTAAACAAGCAGATAATGATATTATATTTATTGATCTATCTATATGTACTGACAAAGGATATAATATGGGATATAGTATATTATACCAAGAATATGATATTAATAATGTATCTGTTCCAGATGCTAATATAAATCTTATTAAAAAAACATTCAATAAGATACAATTATATTTAGAAGAGGATGATATAATATTTTCTGGACATGATAGAAGTGATGGAGGGTTAATAACAGCATTATGTGAAATGTGTTTTGCCGGAAATTTGGGATGTGATATAACTATAAATGATAAGGATCCCTTGGGATTTTTATTTAATGAAGGATTGGGAGTTGTTATAGAAGTTAATAATAAATATACTAATTTTCTATTATCTACATTTTCTGGATATTCATATTATTTAGGAAACACAATAAAAGATAATAAAATTTTAATTAAAAATAAAAATGAATACATATTAAATGAAAAAATGACTGACCTTAAATTATTATGGGAAAAAAGATCATCTGAACTAGAGATAGAACAATGTAATCCAGAATGTGCGAAAGAAGAATATGATGGATTTACTAATATAAATAATCCAAAATATATACCTCCATCAATTAATATACATGAATTATATAATACAGATAATCATAAAAATTATAATGTAGCTATTATAAGAGAAGAAGGATCAAATGGAGATAGAGAAATGGCTAGTGCATTTCATATATGTGGGTTTAATGTATATGATATATGTATGAATGATTTAATAACGATGCAATATGAAAATTTAGACAAGTTTAGAGGTATCGTATTTGTTGGAGGATTTTCATATTCAGATGTTACTGGATCTGCCAATGGTTGGTATAATGTTATTATTAATAATAAGATACTTAAAGAAATGTTTGAAAAATTTAGAAATAGAAATGACACATTTGTTCTTGGTGTATGTAATGGATGTCAGTTATTATGTAAATTAGGATGGGTAAATGCCCAACTTGATCATAATATATCCGGAAGATTTGAATCAAGATTTTCAACAGTTAAAATAAATAAATCAAATAATATATTCCTTAAAGATATGGAAGATAGTATTCTAGGTATATGGATAGCCCATGGTGAAGGAAGATTTATATCCGGACAACCTGTTATATCATATGTTAATAATGATAATATATCTACTATTGTATATCCATTTAACCCTAATGGTTCAATTAATGGATGTGCTGCAGTATCATCGGATAATGGAAGATGTTTGGCTATTATGCCACATCCTGAAAGATCATTTCTTAAATGGCAACTTCCCTATTTTAATGAAAAAATAAATAATTATGATAATACATTCAGTCCATGGATGCTGTTATTTCAAAATGCTTATAAATGGTGTAATTTATCCAATGAATAATTGTTATATAAAATAAATTATAATATAAATTTTTGTCCAATTATAATTGCTCATAACCTATAGATTGTAATTATAATAATGAATTTACAGAATGAGCTATAGATAGGTTGGAGAAAAAATCGTTAAAAATATGCTTTGTTTCAATTCTAGCATAATATGTTACATAATATAAGCTGTATAAAGATGATATTATGTATTTATTGTATCTGATTTTCCCAACTGACTATATTGCTACTCTGATGGTATAAAGTTCACAACCTAACTATGGTCAATATACTTTGTCTGTATAACGGATTAATTTATATGGTTACATTATTTTAATAACTAGTGTAACTATAAACTTAAATATGGTATATTATAATATTATTGCATTAATATAATGTGCAGTATTTGTACATTAGTTTGGATTTTATACCTAAAATTGGAATAAATTTAGCATTTAAGGTGTATATTCATACTTGTTAACTATTTGGATGTTTCACTTATTTTATTATTAGAATAAGTAAAATATTCTAAATTAGTAAGGTTACCTATACTACTTGGGATTTCACTTATTTGATTATTAGAACAATTAAAATATTGTAATTTAGTAAGGTTACCTATACTATCAAGTATTTCACTTATTTGATTATTAGAACAATAAAAATCACGTAAATTAGTAAGGTTACCTATACTACTTGGGATTTCACTTATTTTATTATTATTACAATTAAAATATTCTAAATTAGCAAGGTTACCTATACTATCAGGTATTTCACTTATTTTATTATTATCACAATAAAAATCATGTAAATTAGTAAGGTTACCTATACTACTTGGGATTTCACTTATTTGATTATCGTAAATCAATAATATTTGTAAATTAGTAAAATTACCTATACTATCAGGGATTTCGCTTATTTGATTACCAGAACAAGAAAATAGCTGTAAATTAGTGAGGTTACCTATATTATTTGGTAATTTATACAACTTTTTATTGTCCAAATTTAATATAATTATCCTATCAATGTCTTCTTTCGGCAATCTATCAATAAGTGACTCCAACACATCAACATCTGGTTCTCCCTTTCTAACTTCTTCTATAAACAGTTGATATACTGATTTCAAATTGCTAGCTACTTTTGACATATTTCTGTATTATCTATTATAATTGATAGTATAATGTATACTATTATAATTCATACTATTAATAAATCAATTTTTTAATGTCAACTAACAGTAGTATAACCGATCTACTGCAAAATCTGTTTGAATCTTATGATAGTAGTTACCATATATTTGGATTATGTGTTGCTCATAACTTATATATTGTAATTATCATAATGAATTTACAGAATGAACTATAAATAGGCTTGAGTATGTAACTAGTTACATACCCCAATTAAATTCTTGTAGTTTTCTAAGATTTCCGATACTATCTGGAAACGAATGTATTTGATTATTATAACAAGACAATATTTGTAAATTGCCAAGATCACCTATATTATCTGGCAACAAACTTATATTATTCCCAGAACAATTAAATTTTTGTAAATTGCCAAGATCACATATATTGTCTGGTAATGAACTTAATTGATTATAAGAACAATCAAATGTTTGTAAATCACAAAGATCACATATATTGTCTGGTAATGAACTTAATTGATTATAAGAACAATCAAATGTTTGTAAATTACAAAGATCACATATATTGTCTGGTAATGAACTTAATTGATTATAAGAACAATCAAATATTTGTAAATCACAAAGATCACATATACTGTCTGGTAATGAACTTATCTTATTATTTGTTATTAATAATTTTTTCAAATTAGTAAGGTCACCTATATTACTTGGCAATTTTTGCAAATTTTTATTGGTTAATTCCAATTTAGTTATCTTTTTAATATCTTCTTGTGATAATTTATTAATAAGTAATTCTAACAGATCAATATATGGTTCTATTTTTTCATTACCACAACAGTCAAATATTTGTAAATTAGTAAGGTTACTTATACTATCAGGTAATACACTTATTTTATTATTTTTTATTGATAATTTCTGTAAATGAATAAGGTTACCTATACTATTAGGAATTTCAAATATTTGATTATCACAACAATCAAATATTTGTAAATGAATAAGGTTACCTATATTACTTGGCAATTTTTTCAAATTTTTATTATTTAATTTTAGTTTAGTTATCTTTTTAATGTCTTCTTGTGATAATATATCAATAAATGACTCTAATGCCGTTACATCTGGTTCTCCCTTTCTAACTTCTTCTTGAAACAATTCATATACTGATTTCAAATTACTATATACTGTTGACATCTTCTTTATTATCTATTATAATTGCTATGATTGTATATCAATTATAATTCATATTTCAATTTTTTTGTTTAGTTTTTAGCCTGCCTTTAAAATCATCTAAATTTGTATATCCTTTATTATTCATAATTTCTATTAATTCATAATTTAGCCTATTAAATACATCTGGCCCTTCTATCATTAATTTGGTACCTACTTGAACAGCTGTAGCCCCACACAATATATGTTCAAATACATCAGATCCATTTATAACCCCACCACATCCTATAATATCAATCTTATTACCTAATCTTTTATAGAAATTATTGACATTACTTAGAGCAATCGGTTTGACACATCCTCCTCCTATACCACCTAGGCCATCTTTTGGATATATTACTGTTGTTTCCGTATCATAATCAACAACTAATCCATTTACAAGTGAATTAATGCATGTTATAAATTTTATACTATTGTATTTTCCTATAATACTTGCTATCTCGTCAAATTCCCAAAGTTCATAATATGGTGGCAATTTTATACCCATTACAAGATTTGTTGTATTATATTTATCTATTATTGTTAGATATTTATTAAACATATCATGATCATATCCCACTATCTTTTTATTTATTATATTTGGACATGATAGATTTATTTCTATTATTCTTGGTTTAGAAAATAATGATATATTTTTATTTATATTTGTTAGCATTAATTGTAATTCATCAATAGAAAATGGAATAATTGATTGCATATATGGTTTATCTGTTATTAATCTATTACCATATTCAGTATATATCTCATATCCTAAATTGGGGACACCCATTGAATTAATGCTAATATTATTACCTAGATGTAATCTAGGTTTGCAGTTTCCATCACGTGATGTTATGGTATTACTTTTTGATATAACACCACCACTAGATGACATTACTAGTTGATCCAATTCATCAGTTGTTGTGCACCAACAGCCAGATGAGTTATATATACATGAATCTAATGTTATTCCTGATATACTTGTTTTCAACATATATATCTTATTTTATATATCAAAACTAAGTCAATAATTTTATAAATCAATTTTTAGTATATTATTGAGTTATTGTATTTTTAGACAATACTTTTCCTTTATTGGGATTTAAGACTTTCCTTCCAAAATTATCTTGAATGTCTGATATTTCCCCTATAAGCCTGCATTGTTTGTTTACATCAGATATATCTAACATTGATTCACAAGCATAAACTATAACTGGATGTTTCATATGTTTTTCTATAATATGTCCTTTTGGATCCTTAAGCCATTTGTTTGTATGTTTTGTAATATACATATTTCTTGCTGGATCAGTACAATGAAAAGGTCTTCTATCTGGATGTATATCTTTTATGCATCTTCCTATCATAAATTCTATAGCACCACTCACCACACCTGATTTATCTATAATATCCTTTTCAACATCTGTAAGTGGTACACGCGCCACATCTTCTATATTTGGAACATTATTGTATTGTTGAAGTATACATCCAATATTGCTTGTATGGTTTATATTTACTGTATTATTTGTATTACTTATTGTTATATTTGGTTTTTTGTTGTATTCTGCAATTATTTTTGTGTATTCTTTATTTATCATCTTTATATTTTCTAACTCATCATTCATTTTTTGTAACTCTTGTTCATATTGGTTATTCAAACAATCTAATACACTATGCATATTTCTTGATTTACATGTATTTATATGTCTACTTATACTCCGTGGATGGAAACCTTTTTTGCAATAATCACATATTACTTTTTTAACATCACATTCTCTAGTATTTTCATTATTTTCCATATATATTGCTATGTTTCTCTTGTGTTTTTTTGTTTTTTCATGTTTTCTAAAATTAGATTTGTTATTAGTCTTGTACGGACATACAGTACATTCAAACATTATATTATATGAGAATAGTATATTTTCATTATTATATATTATCATAACTACTATATTAATTATATAGGAAAAAGTACCGATACATACAAATATCACATATGACCATATTATCATACTACATATTAATACAGAAAAGTATTACATCAGACCAATTCACAAAATATTCAACCAGAAAAGTATTACATCAGACCATTTCATTATATATTATATAGAAAAAGTATAACATCAGACCAATTCATCAATTATTATATAGAAAAGTATTACATCAGACCATTTCATTATATATTATATAGAAAAAGTATAACATCAGACCAATTAGCCAAATATTCAGATAGAAAAGTATAACATCAGATCAATTCATTATATATTATATAGAAAAGTATAACATCAGACAATTTCATTATATATTATATAGAAAAAGTATTACATCAGACCAATTCATTATAAGCAGATAGAAAAGTATAACACCAAACCAATTCATTATAAGCAGATAGAAAAGTATAACATCAGACCAATTCATTATAAACAGATAGAAAAGTATAACATCAGACAATTTCACCAAATATTCAGATAGAAAAGTATAACATCATACCAATTCATTATAAATAGATAGAAAAGTATAACATCAGACCGTTTTCATCAAATATTATATAGAAAAGTATAACATCAGACCAATTC
>Ga0209692_10001665_pt1 | contig 28834 bp, 23 predicted proteins | sample tdDd472_FD_187129 | JGI IMG/M metagenome (GOLD analysis project Ga0209692, IMG submission 187129) | Marine sediment microbial communities from the Atlantic coast under amendment with organic carbon and nitrate - tdDd47.2 (SPAdes)... | ecosystem: Environmental > Aquatic > Marine > Coastal >... | reverse complement strand
GGGCTACTTCCTGATCGTCGCGGATTTCATCCAATGGGCGAAGGACCGGGATATCCCGGTCGGGCCGGGCCGTGGGTCGGGGGCGGGCTCCGTCGTCGCCTGGGCGCTCACCGTCACCGACCTGGACCCCCTGCGCTGGGGCCTGCTGTTCGAACGGTTCCTGAACCCGGAACGCGTCAGCATGCCTGACTTCGATATCGACTTCTGCCAGGACCGCCGGGACGAGGTGATCCGCTATGTGCAGAAGGAATACGGCGTCGACCAGGTGGCGCAGATCATCACCTTCGGAAAGCTGCAGGCGCGCGCCGTGCTGCGCGACGTGGGCCGCGTGCTGCAAATGCCCTACGGTCAGGTCGACCGGATCTGCAAGCTGGTGCCGAACAACCCGGCCAAGCCCGTGACGCTGCAGCAGGCGATCGATGGGGAGCCGCTGCTGCAGCAGATGAAGGTCGAGGACCCGTCGGTCCGCACCTTGATCGAGACGGCCCTGCCGCTCGAAGGTCTCTACCGCCATGCCTCGACCCATGCCGCCGGCGTCGTCATCGGCGACCGGCCGCTGACCGAGCTGGTGCCGCTCTACCGCGACCCGCGGTCCGACATGCCGGTCACCCAGTTCAACATGAAATATGTCGAGCAGGCGGGGCTGGTGAAGTTCGACTTCCTGGGCCTGAAGACGCTGACCGTCATTGCCCGCGCCAAGGAGCTGATCGACGCGCGCGACGACCGGAAGGACGACCCGCTCGACATATCGACCCTGCCGCTGGACGATGCGCGGACCTACGAGATGCTGTGCAAGGCGGAAACGGTCGGCGTGTTCCAGCTGGAAAGTTCGGGCATGCGGGACGTGCTGAAAAAGCTGCGCCCTGACCGGTTCGAGGACATCATCGCCGTCGTGGCCCTCTATCGTCCGGGCCCGATGGAAAACATCCCGACCTATATCAAGCGCAAGCATAAGGAAGAGATCCCGACCTATCCGCATGAGAAGTTGGAGCCGGTGCTGCGCGAGACCTTCGGCATTCCGGTCTACCAGGAACAGGTCATGCAGATGGCCCAGGTGCTGTCCGGCTATACGCTGGGCGCCGCCGACCTGCTGCGCCGCGCCATGGGCAAGAAGATCCAGGCGGAGATGGACGCGCAACGGCGGATCTTCGTCGAAGGCGCCAAGGAACACAGCGGCGTCGACGCCCCGAAGGCGAACGAAATCTTCGACATGATCAACGCCTTCGCGGGATACGGCTTCAACAAGAGCCACGCCGCGGCCTATGCGCTGGTCGCCTACCAGACCGCCTGGCTGAAGGCGAATTATCCGGTCGAGTTCCTGGCCGCCTCGATGACGCTGGACCTGCACAATACGGACAAGCTGAACGTGTTCCGGTCCGAGATGGACCGGCAGAATATCGACCTGCTGCCGCCGGACATCTGCCGCTCTCAGGTCCGGTTTTCCGTCGAACAGACCGAGACCGGCGAACGCAAGGTTCGCTACGCGCTGGCGGCATTGAAGAATGTCGGGCAGCAGGCCATGGATTCGATCGTTCGGGAGCGGGAGGAAAAGGGGCAGTTCGCCGACCTCTTCGATTTCGCGAACCGGCTCGACACCCGCTCGGTCAACAAGAAGGCGCTCGAAAACCTGGCCAAGGCGGGGGCGTTCGACAGTCTGAATCCGAACCGGCGGCAGGTCTTCGAATCCCTGGACGTGATCGCCGCCCATGCCGCCTCGGCGCTGGCCGACCGCGAAAGCAATCAGGTCAGCCTGTTCGGCGACAGCATGGCGGCCTCGACCCGGCCCAAGCTGCGCGACGTGCCCGACTGGCCGCAGCAGATGCGGTTGAGCCAGGAATTCGATTCGATCGGCTTCTACCTTTCCGCCCATCCGCTGGAGGCCTATGCCAAGACCTGCCGCAAGCTGGGCGTGATCAATTGGCGGGACGTCACCTCCGGCCGGATGCGCAGCGGCCAGGTCCTGTTGTCGGGCATCGTCGGCGGGCGGCGCATCATGACGACGTCGCGCGGGTCCAAGATGGCCTTCGTGCAGATGTCGGACGCGACCGGGTCCTATGAAGTGACCATGTTCCAGGAGGTCCTGAACAACGCGATGGAACTGCTCGACGCCGGCGAGCCCCTGGTGGTGACGGTCGACGTGCAGACGCGGGGCGAGGGGGAGGAGCCGCGGCTGACCGCGCTTTCGGTGAAGTCGCTGGAGGACGAGGCCGCCCATGCCGCCGACGGCATGGAAGTCTATTTGGCCACGCCCGATTGCGTGGAACACCTGTCGAACCTGTTGCATCAGCACGGTAAACGGGGCCGCGGCCGCGTGACGATCCAGCTGAAGGACCGGCCGGAAGGCGATATCGAGATCGAGCTGGATGAAACCTTCAAGATCGACGGACGCCTGCGCCAGGCCGTGAAGGCGATCCCGGGCATCATCGATGTCCAGGATCTGTAGGCCGGCCGCCTCGGCGTTTGTGTTTCTCCGGATCGGTCCGGCTTTAAAACCGCCATTGCGCCTCTATCTCTAAGCCCGGCGCAACCCGCAGGATAAGGAAACCCGGTGTCCGAACAGCGAGAAAAAGCGACGCCGCGATTTGTTTCCGACCAGCGGGTCGTCTGGGCGGTGCTCGGCGTGACCATGGCCGGATACGGGCTGTTCATGTATCTGCGGCTGGGCGAGGACCTGTATCAATGGACCAAGACGCTGGCGCCGTATTCCCTGCGCCAGTACCTGGACATGAGCAAGCGCTTCGCCCTGCAATATGGGCATCTCGTCTTCCTGCTGGTCATCCTGTATCTCTCGAAATTCCTGCTGACCGGCGACAGGACACCCGGCTGGCTGGTCGCGTTCATCCGCCACGCCCGGCCGCACACCCTGCCGATCTTCGTATTCCATGTGCCGTTCCTGTATTTTTTCGCGTCCCTTTGGGATCACGATCCCGCCAATTGGCTCCACGAAGCCGCCCTGGCGGCGGCGACGATTGCGGCCAGTATGCTGATGGGGCGGATCTTTCTGGCCCTGAAGCCGCTGGCCTACCGCGTGACGCCGCCGATCGCCGCCGCCATCGACCGGATGTTCCCGGATCAGCGTATCGCGACGCCCTATATGCCTGAAGAGGCGACGGGCAGTTTCAGCAACTTCCTGCACCTGCTGCAGATTCTGGCGATGGCGACGGTCCTGATCGGTCATTTCACCTATCCGGAATTCAGCACGCTCGACCTGCCCGGCATGGATGCGTGGCGGCGCTGGGCCGTGCCGTTCTTCTTCGTCACGTCGGGCTATATGGCGATGATGTCCATCGACAAGCGGGCCGGCAGCGTGGGCAACCTGATCGCCGGCCGGGTCACCAGCCTGTGGATCGTGGTCTTGCCGATGCTGGCCCTGACGCCGGTCCTGGACCATCTCGGCTATGCGATGGCGCCTTCGATCTATCAGGCGAACGTGAAATACATCGATGTCGCCGCGGGCGCCGGCGGGCCGGTGGACCTGATCGGTTTCCTCGTCACGTTCCTGAACAGCAGCCTCTTCCTGAATGAATTGATCGCGTACAAGCTTGCGGGATTCGGCACCGTTGAAGGTGGGATGCGGGCCTTCACGAATGATGCGTTCTGGTTTCTTTGCTATCTGGTTCCCTATGTCATCCTGCTTGTCATCTGGGTGAAGACTTCCGGCTTGCGACGAATTCTTTGGGCGGCCGGGTTGTCGGTCTTTTTCGGACCGCCCATCATGCTGCTCGCGCCGCTCTTCTTCGGCGGCTGCTTCGTCTATGTCTTGCATCGGGGAACCGGATTATCAATCGGCAGCGAGAGTTCAGCATGACGGCCGGCGTCACCGGAACAGCGGCCCCTTGGTCCGTTTTCCGCCGTGTGGCGGCGGCCCTCGCGGTTGCCGCCCTGTTGGCCGGCTGCGTGACGGGGAAGGGGGAACCGACGCTCGTCCGCGACGGCGCGTTCGAGGCTTTCACCGTCTATACCGACGACGGCCGCGACAGGGCCGATTTCGCGCCCGACGTGATCCTGCTTCTGCATGGTTACCAGTCGGCGATGCCGAACGACGATTACGACGCGATCGTAAACCTGTTCGGCGATACCCATACGATCGTCGGTTTCAACTACGATTATACCGATATCGAGGCCGACAAGCGGGCGCTGGACGAGGTTTTCGCCCATTACCTGGAAGGCCGCACGGTGATCGTCCTGGGAACCTCCCTGGGCGGATTCTGGGCCGATTACATCCTGACCCATTATCCCGTCGCGGGGGCGATCCTGGTGAACCCGGCGTTGGAACCGGGATCGGTGCTGCGCGCCACCGTCGGCACGCATCAGGGGGACCGACGGCAGGAGGCCTTCACCGTGACCGAGGCGGACGCGGACGCCTATGACGCGCTGACCTGGCGGGATGACGGCCGCCATGGCGCGCGCCTGGTTCTGCTGTCGGACGACGACGAGCTGATCGATCCGACCGTCGCGGATGGCCGGTTCGCGGATGCGGAGGGGACGGATGTCACGCATTTCGAGAAAGGCGGCCACAACCTTCCTCTCGACAGGCCGGACGTGGTGGCGGCGCTGAAAGCCTTCGTCGCCCGCGTGGCGCCCGGAACCCGGGTAGAGGGGCGGAACGTGGCGATCAACAGGACCGATCCGTATGTGCCGGCGCAAATCGCCGAAGGGGGTGCCGATCTGCTCACCGGCCTTGGCGTCGACTATTACTACGCCAAGATCAACAATGTGGACGTGCTGCGCGGGCTGATCCGCAGCCGCAAGGGCTCCAGCGGTGAGCCGATCCTGGCGTTGAACTATGTCGGCAACGAGACCTCCGTCCTGACGAGCCCGGCGGCCGACATGGTCGGCGCCCGTATTCACGGTTTCCTGAAGGTCACCGAACCGGGTACGCATTTTCTGCGGGTGACCGCGAATGACGGCGTCGAACTCTGGGTCGCCGGCCGGTTGCTCTATGCCGACCCCAAGGTCCATCCGGACAGGTCATCGCCGATCCTGGGCGCCGATTTCCCGGAACCCGGCTACTATCCGGTCGAGATCCTGTATTTCGAGAAGAAGGGGTCCGCCACCCTGAAACTGGAATGGCGCCCGCCCGGCGCGAAGGAACTGAACGTTATTCCTGCCGGTTCCTTCTTCCATTCGCCGGCCGGCTGACGCCGGAAACACGCGGTTTCACGCTTTTGCCGCGCTTGCCATCGGCAGGCCCAGGGTATATATCCCGCGCGACTTCACACACGGGGTTGGCGCGGTCGTGTCCGCAGGGATGTCCATAGCGATGTCCCTGGGACTGGCAACCGCACCGTCCGGTGCCGCGACGGTTCTCGAACCAAGTGGCCACAAAACCCCGTGGAGGAACAACCGGAGAAGAGAAGGAGGCAGCCATCATGGCGATGCCATCATATACCATGCGTCAGCTCCTGGAAGCTGGCGTCCATTTCGGACACACCACCCGCCGCTGGAACCCCAAGATGAAGCCGTTCATCTTCGGTGAGCGCAACGGCATTCACATCATCGACCTGGAACAGACCGTTCCGATGTTGCAGCAGGCCCTTCAGGCCGTCCGCGACGTCGCCGCCGGCGGCGGCCGTATCCTGTTCGTCGGCACCAAGCGCACCGCGCAGTCGATCGTCAAGGAAAGCGCCGGCAAGTCCGGGCAGTATTTCGTGAACCATCGCTGGCTCGGCGGCATGCTGACCAACTGGAAGACCATTTCCGGTTCGATCCGCCGCCTGAAGGAAATGGACGAGCGCCTTGCGGGCGACCATCAGGGCCTGACCAAGAAGGAACTGCTTCAGTTGCAGCGCGAGCGCGACAAGCTCGACCTGTCGCTCGGCGGTATCCGCGAAATGGGCAACCTGCCGGACATTCTGTTCATCATCGACACGAACAAGGAATCCATCGCGGTTCAGGAAGCCAACAATCTCGGCATTCCGGTCGTCGCGGTGATCGATTCGAATTCCAGCCCGGACGGCATTACCTATCCGATCCCCGGCAACGATGACGCGATGCGCGCCATCAACCTGTATTGCGATCTGATGACCGGCGCCATTCTGGACGGTCTGCAGGTTTCCCTGTCGTCCTCCGGCGTCGACATCGGCGCGGCCGCCGAGCCGGTCGCGGAAGAACTGCCGGCCGCCCCGGAAGCCGCTGCCGAAGCTGCGCCTGCTGAAGAAGCACCGGCCGCCGAAGCACCGGCCGCTGAAGCGACCGAGACGGCTTCCGCCAGCTAACGGAAGCGTCGGCGCCGTATCCGCGCTTCGGCGCGGCGGTGTCCATAAGACGGTAACGAATCGTCTGTATCAGCCCACCCGGATCCCCGCAGCGGCGCGGATCCGGGACCCGGGCTCGAAATTTCGTATCGAACGGCTGGATTGGCGCTCGGTTCCGATGCGCCAGGGCCGTTAAAAGACAGAGAAAAGAGGAAAAACCATGGCTGCTATTACAGCTGCGCTCGTGAAGGAACTGCGCGACAAGTCCGGCGCGGGCATGATGGATTGCAAGAAGGCTTTGGCGGAAACGGACGGCGACATGGATGCGGCGGTCGATTGGCTGCGCACCAAGGGCCTCGCCGCCGCGCAGAAGAAGTCGGGCCGTGTCGCGGCCGACGGTCTGGTTGCCGTCGTCACCGCCGGCACCAAGGGCGCCGCGGTCGAAATCAATGCCGAAACCGACTTCGTCGCGCGCAACGACAGCTTCCAGGAATTCGTCGCCACGATCGCCGGCATCGCGCTGGAAGTGGGTGACGACACGGCCGCCATCGAAGGTGCGGCCTATCCGGGAACCGGCCGCACGGTCGCCGAACAGCTGACCCACAACATCGCGACCATCGGCGAGAACATGAGCTTCCGCCGCGCCAAGGTCCTGGAAGTGTCCCAGGGTCTGGTCGCGTCCTACATGCACGGGGCGCTCGTCCCGGGCCTGGGCAAGATCGGCGTGCTGGTTGCGCTGGAATCCTCCGCGCCGACCGAAACGCTGGAAGCGCTGGGCAAACAGATCGCCATGCATATCGCGGCGGCCCGTCCCGAATTCCTGTCCGTCGCCGATGTCGATCAGGCTGCGCTGGACCGCGAAAAGGCCGTTCTGACCGAACAGGCCCGCGAATCCGGCAAGCCGGAAGAGATCATCGAAAAGATGGTCGTCGGCCGTCTGCGCAAGTATTATGAGGAAGTCGTCCTGACCGAGCAGGTCTTCGTGATCGACAACGAAACGAAGATTTCCAAGGTCGTCGAAAACGCGGCCAAGGGTGCGGGCACAGCGATCAAGCTGACCGGCTTCGTCCGTTTCGAACTGGGCGAAGGCATCGAGAAGGAAGAAACCGACTTCGCGGCGGAAGTCGCGCAGGCCGTCAAAGGTTAAGTCGACCTGGCCTGAATCGCGCAAGGGTAGGGCGGCTGTCGCGGCCGCCCTGTCGCGAAACGCGGATCGCGTGAACGAGAACGACGGAACGACCGAGAGGGGATTCGGAATGACCTCGGCAAATGAACCGCTTGAGGCATCCATCGGTCAGGGGCCGGCGCCGGATAAGGCGCCGGCCCCTCTTTATCGGCGGGTGCTGCTCAAGATTTCAGGCGAAGCCCTGATGGGCGAGCGGGATTTCGGCTTGGACCCTAGCATGGTCGGCCGGGTCGCCGCCGAAGTGAAGGAAGCCCTCGAAACCGGGGTGCAGGTCTGCCTGGTCATCGGCGGGGGAAACATCTTCCGCGGGGTCTCCGCCGCCGCGAGCGGCATGGAACGCACCACGGCGGACTATATGGGCATGCTGGCGACCGTGATGAACGCGCTTGGCATGCAAAGCGCGCTGGAGGCGATCGGCGTGCCGACGCGCGTGCTGTCCGCGATTCCGATGCAGACGGTCTGCGAACCCTATATCCGCCGCCGCGCCGTTCGGCATATGGAAAAGGGCCGCGTCGTCATTTTCGCGGCGGGTACCGGCAATCCGTTCTTCACGACCGACACCGCGGCCGCCCTGCGGGCGTCCGAAATGGACTGCGACGCGATGATGAAGGGCACGAAGGTGGATGGTGTCTATGACTCGGATCCGAAAAAGAACCCGGATGCCCTCAGGTTCGAAAAACTGAATTATATGGACGTGTTGTCGCGCGACCTTAAAGTGATGGATGCGTCGGCGATTACGCTCAGCCGGGATAATGACATCCCGATCGTCGTGTTCTCCATTCAGGAACCTGGCGGGCTTGCCAGGGTGTTGCGCGGCGAGGGGCGGTATACGATAGTTACAGACCGATCCTAGGGCGCGGTTTACGGACATATCCAGGGTTCAGAGAGCAATGTGGAAGGCACCGGGGGTGCGCGGTTAACAGCGCATCCGGTGTCGAAAAGAATGCAATTCGGGAGTTTCGTCGATGGCGGATTTTAGCATGAAGGATCTCAAGCGCCGCATGGATGGCGCGTTGGACGCCCTTGCGCGCGAATTCATGGGGCTGCGGACAGGTCGGGCATCGACCTCGCTGCTGGAAGACATCACCGTCAACGCCTATGGCGGGACCGTGCCGTTGAAGCAGGTGGCCGGCGTCAGCATTCCGGAACCCCGCATGCTCAGTGTCCAGGTCTGGGACCACAGCGTCGCCAAGGCCGTCGAAAAGGCGATCATGGAAGCCGGTCTTGGCCTGAACCCGCAGACAGAGGGCGCGGTGATCCGCGTACCGCTGCCCGAACTGAACGAAGAACGGCGCGCGGAATTGACCAAGGTTGCCGGCAAATACGCCGAACAGGCCCGCATCGCCATCCGCAACGTTCGCCGTGACGGCCTCGAGCATCTCAAGAAGGCCGAGAAGGACAGCGAAATCAGCCAGGACGACATGCACCGTCAGTCGGATCAGGTTCAGAAGATGACGGACGAGCACATCAAGAAGGTGGACGACGCCTTGGCGCACAAGGAAGAGGAGATCATGCAGGTTTGAGGCCTTTTGGCCCGCCGGCTCTTCCCTAGCGCCATCATGAACGAGAACCAGCCGACAGAGATCCCGACCCACCTTGCCGTCATCATGGATGGCAACGGGCGCTGGGCGCGTTCGCGCGGCCTGCCGCGAATCGAAGGCCATCGGAACGGCGTCAACGCCGTGCGCCGGACCATCGAGGGCGCGGCCGAGCTTGGCATCCGGTATCTGACGCTGTTCAGCTTCTCGTCCGAGAATTGGCGCCGGCCGGAGGAAGAGGTCGGCGAGTTGATGAACCTGCTGCGCCGGTACCTGAAATCCGAAATCGCCGACCTGCACGCCAAAGGCATCCGGTTCCGCGTGATAGGGGACCGCACGCGGCTGTCTAAGGACATCGTGCGTCTGGTCGATGAGGCCGAGGGCACGACCGCCGAAAATACCGGCATGACCCTGGTTCTGGCGCTCAGCTACGGGGCCCGCCACGATATCGCCGAGGCGGCCCGGAAACTGGCAATGTCGGTTTCGCTGGGGCTGATCCGCGCGGATGCGATTGACGAAACGGTCTTCGCCGCCCATCTGGGAACGGCAGGCATACCGGATCCGGATCTTTTGATCCGGACGAGCGGCGAGAATCGGATCAGTAACTTCCTGTTATGGGAATGCGCCTATACGGAGTTCGTGTTTCTGGACAAGTACTGGCCGGATTTCGGCAAGGATGATCTGCAGCAAGCAGTGGACGAGTATGGCAAACGCGAGCGGCGCTATGGCGCAACCGCCGGAACCCGCTAACAAATTTCGCGATCTTGCGCCGCGGGTTTTTTCAGCCGCGGTGATGTTGCCGGCGGCGGGTTTCCTGATCTGGTACGGTGGACAGGCGTTCGCCCTGGCCGTCGTCGTGATGTGCGGATGGATGGCGTGGGAGCTGGGCCTGTTGGCGCAGGCGGCGACCCTGGTCGACAAATTCCTGCTGGTCGGCGCCGAAATCATCCCGATGGTCCTGGTCGCTTTCGTGGCGGTGGATCAGGGGCTGCTCGCAGTGCCGATCGTGGTTGCGGTGCTGGCCGCCATTCGCTTTTTGCTGGGCCGGTCGTTGTCTTGGACCGGGATCATCGGCGTTGCCTATATCGCCGCCGCCGGGATCGCGGCGATGTGGTTGCGGCAGGGCGAGGGCGGCGGCGACATCTGGATCCTGCTGTTGCTGGTGGTGGTGGCGAGCGACGTTTCCGCCTACACGGTCGGGCGCATCGTCGGCGGGCCCAAGCTTGCCCCGGCGATCAGTCCGAAGAAGACTTGGTCCGGTGCCATCGGGGCGCTGTCCGGAAGCGCCGCCGCGGCTGGAATATTCGGGGCAGTCGCGTCGCTTCCGATCCTGCCGATGATCGGCGCGGCCTTGTTCGTGTCCATAGCGTCGCAGATGGGCGATCTGCTCGAGTCCTGGGCGAAAAGACGGGCGGGCGTGAAAGACTCGGGCTCGATCATTCCGGGCCATGGCGGGGCGCTTGACCGGCTGGACGGCTTCCTGTTCGCGACACCTATTCTGGCCTGCATCGTTCTCGTTGCGGGCGGCCCGCCGGCCACTTGGTAAGGGCGCGGCCGGTTTTGAAAGATTGTATGGCATGACGCAGAAAAAGACCGTTACGGTCCTCGGCTCCACCGGTTCCATCGGCGGAAGCACCTTGGATCTTGTCGGCCGCTCGCCTGAGAAATACCGCGTCGTCGCCTTGACCGCGCGGCGCGATGTCGCGGGCCTGGCCGGACAGATCGAGAAGTTCGCGCCGGAATTCGCGGTGATCGCGGATGCGTCCCTCTACAAGGAGCTGAAATCCCGTATCGGGCACAGCGCGACCGAATTGGCCGCGGGACCCGAGGCGCTGGTCGAAGCCGGACGGCGGCAGTCGGACTGGGTCATGGCGGCAATCGTCGGCGCTGCAGGCCTGGCGCCGACGATGGCGGCGGTGCAGCGCGGCGCGTCGGTCGCGCTCGCCAACAAGGAATGCTTGGTCTGCGCCGGGGACCTGATGATGCAGGCGGCCCGTGCGGCCGGCGCCAAGATCCTGCCGGCGGATTCGGAACATAATGCGATCTTCCAGGTTCTGGAGGAACGCAACCGGGACGGACTTGAGAAGATCATTCTTACCGCGTCCGGCGGACCGTTCCGTGACTGGCCGACCGACCGCATGGCGGCCGTGACGCCGGCGCAGGCGGTCGATCATCCGAACTGGGATATGGGCGCCAAGATTTCGGTCGATTCGGCGACGATGATGAACAAGGGGCTCGAGATCATCGAAGCCTATCATCTGTTCGCCGTGCCGGAGGACCGGATCGACGTCGTGGTGCACCCGCAATCGATCATCCATTCCATGGTGCAATACGCCGACGGCTCGGTCCTGGCGCAAATGGGGTCGCCCGATATGCGGGTTCCCATCGCGCATACGCTCGGCTGGCCCGATCGTATTCACGCCCCGGCAAAGCGGTTGGATTTCACCGATATCGCCGCTTTGACTTTCGAAGCGCCGGACGAGAACCGGTTTCCCGCCTTGCGGCTGGCCCGCAACGCCCTGATGGCCGGCGGCAATGCGCCGCCGCTGCTGAACGCGGCCAACGAAATCGCGGTGGCGCGTTTCCTTGAAGGTCAAATAGGTTTCTTGGATATTGCCGCGCTGGTCGATAGGGTCCTGACAGCGACGCCCGCATCCGCCATCGGCAGCTTGGACGACGCCGTCGCCGCCGATGCGGAGGGCAGGGCGCGGGCCTTGGATTTTCTTGATGCCGGCGCGTCGGCCCGTATCGCCGCGGCGCAGGGTTGTTAGCCGCCCGTCTATTCAGAGGTAGAGTTTATAATGTTCAATATTGATGAATTGGTCGGCAATATCGGCTACCTGAATTTCCTTTGGGTGTTGTGTCTGCTGGTTTTCGTTCACGAATTGGGTCACTACGCCGTCGCCCGCTGGTGCGGCGTGCGGGTGGAGACCTTCTCCGTCGGTTTCGGCAAGGAGTTGTGGGGCTGGACCGACAGTCACGGAACGCGCTGGAAGATCAGCATGTTGCCGCTGGGCGGCTATGTGAAGATGTTCGGCGAACATTCGATGCCGAGCGGTCTGGAAGGCGGCCCCGTCGAAATGACGGCGGCGGAAAAGGAAGTCTCCTTCTCGCATAAATCCCTGGGCCGGCGCGCGGCGGTGGTCGCGGCGGGGCCTTTCGCGAACTTCCTGTTCGCGATCGTGGTGATGGCGGGGATGTTCATGTTCGTGGGACAGCCCACGCAAGGGGATTTCGTCACCGGCGGGATCGGCGGGGTCGTGGAAGATTCGGCGGCGGGTGAGGCCGGATTTCAGGCCGGGGACAGGATTCTCTCCATCGACGGCGTATCGATCAACAGTTTCGAGGATCTGCAAAAGGCCGTGATCGGAAGCGGCGGCAAGGAGTTGCGGTTCGAGATCGAACGCGACGGCGCCGTGTCCGTCCTGACGGCGGCCCCCCGTGAAGTGACCATTCCGGGTGAGGACGGTTCCGAGCGGACGATCTATCAACTGGGCGTGCGCGGACCCGCCCCGGTATATGTCAAATCCGGGGTTTCCGGGGCGGTCGTGAAGGCCGGCACCGAGACCTGGCGCATGATCACGCTCACGCTTGGATCCGTGGGTGAGATGATCGTCGGCCAACGCGGGACGGAAGAATTGGGCGGGCCGATCCGGATCGTCCAGCTGTCGAACGATTTTGCCCAATCGGGGTTGCTGGCACTGCTCCAATTCGCGGTCTTGCTATCCGTGAATCTGGGCCTTATCAACTTGTTCCCGGTTCCGATGTTGGACGGGGGACATTTGCTGTTTTACGCCATCGAGGGCATACGCGGTAAAGCATTGGGTGAAAGAGCCCAAGAATACGGCCTAAGAATAGGCTTGGCTTTGATTGTCGGCCTGATGGTATTCGTTACTGTGAATGACTTACTACACTGGTCATTGTAGAGTACGGCGAAATAGAAATAGAATCGGTTCGGCCGCGTTTAATCAGTTTGGATCGCAGTCGCGGGTTTTGGGAGTAGGATGTGTTCGTGCCTTTGCGTCGGCAGTTCCTGATCGCGGTCTTTGCCGTGGCCGGATTGGCCATCGGCCTTGTCTTTGACTCCGGTGATGTCTTTGCGCAGGTTCAGACGATCATCCCGCCGCAGCCCGCCACCGGCGGGGAGCAGACGCCGCGCGTCACGCCGCAGCCGGTTCGCCCCGGAACGCCGATCATCGAAGAAATCGTGGTGCAGGGCTCGCAGCGTATCGAAGCCGAAACGGTTCTGTCCTACCTGTCCGTCAAGGAAGGCGATCCGTTCGACGCGTCGTCGATCAACCAGTCGCTGAAAACGCTGTTTTCCACAGGCCTTTTCGCCGATGTGACCATGCGCCAGGAAGGCAACGCGCTGGTCATCCGGATCGTCGAGAATCCGATCATCAACCGGATCGCGTTCGAAGGAAACAAACGGATCAAGGACGAGGCGTTGGACGCCGAGGTCCAGTTGCGGCCCCGCGTCGTCTATACGCGCACCCGTGTCCAAAGCGACGTCCGGCGCATCCTGGATGTGTATCGCCGCAGCGGCCGGTTCGCCGCGACGGTCGAACCGAAGGTCATCCAGCTCGAACAGAACCGGGTCGATCTGGTCTTTGAGATATCGGAAGGTCCGGTCACGGATATCGAAAAGATCAGCTTCATCGGCAACAAGTATTTCTCCGACAGCGACCTGCGCAGCGTCGTCGCGACCAAGGAATCCGCCTGGTATCGGTTCCTGAGCAGCGCGGACACCTATGATCCGGACCGATTGACCTTCGACCGTGAATTGCTGCGCCGGCACTATCTTGCGAACGGTTTCGTGGATTTCCGCGTGGTCTCGGCCGTTGCCGAGCTGAGCGAAGACCGGGAAAGCTTCTTCATCACCGTCACCGTCGAGGAAGGGGAACGCTTCACTTTCGGCAAGTTCGACGTCGTGTCCCAGATCGTCGACGTGGATGCGGAACCGTTGAAGGAATTCATCCAGCTCGAACCGGGCGAATACTATGACGCCGACGCCGTCGACGACGCGATCCTGCGCCTGACCGATGCCGTGGGCGAGCAGGGCTACGCCTTCGTCGACGTGCGCCCATTGGCGGATCGGGACCGTGAGAACCGTGTTATCGACCTGACGTTCCAGATCGGCGAGGCGCCGAAGGTCTATGTCGAGCGGATCGATATCCGCGGCAACGTACGCACGCTGGACCGGGTGATCCGCCGCGAATTCCAGCTCGTGGAGGGCGATGCGTTCAACTCGGCACGGCTTCGGCGCAGCCGGGACCGATTGCGCGGGTTGAGTTTCTTCAGCGCGGTGGACGTGAACAACGTTCCGGGATCCACGCCGGACAAGACCGTCATCGAAGTGGACGTCACCGAACAGTCGACCGGGGAAATCACGTTGGGCGCCGGTTTCTCCTCGACGTCCGGCGCGTTGGGCGAAATCGGCATTCGCGAACGAAATCTGCTCGGGAAGGGGCAGGATCTGAACCTTCGGCTGATCATCGCGCAGGAAGAGTCGGGGCTCGACCTCGCCTTCACCGAACCGTACTTCCTCGACAAGGAACTGTCCGGCGGCTTCGATCTGTTCCACCGGGTCCGGGACAACCAGGATGAGAGCTCCTTCGACCTGCAGGAAACCGGTGGCGCGCTCCGTATCGGATACGACATCAATGACGATTGGCGGCAAGGGGTATTCTATCGGTTGAGCCGGCAGGATATCCAGGATGTGGACGCCGATGCGTCCCGCATCATCCGGGACCAGGAAGGCGTATCGACGCGCTCCATCATCGGGCAAACGCTGACATTGGACCAGCGGAACAGCCGGGTCGATCCCACCGATGGTTTCGTCGTATCCCTGGGAACCGATTTTTCCGGTCTGGGCGGCGATGTGACCTTCGGGCGCACCACGCTGGAGGGGACATATTATCACCAGTTCGCCGAAGACGTTCTGGGGACGATTACAGGGGAAGTCGGCTATATCGTCGGCATCAACGACGACGTTCGTATCAACGACCGGTTCTTCCTCGGCGGGGACAGCCTCCGCGGTTTCGAGAATGCGGGCGTCGGTCCTCGGGATACGGGAACCGACGACGCATTGGGCGGGCAGCAATTGGCCCGCGGTTCCGTGGAACTGCTTTTCCCTGTTGGTTTGCCGGAGGAATTCGGCATCAAAGGGGCCGTTTTCACCGATTTCGGAACATTGACCGAGATCGATGATTCAGGCGCCGGGATTGTCGATAAAGGATCTATTCGCGCTTCCGTCGGTGTGGGTGTCAACTGGGTCTCCCCGTTTGGGCCGATCCGCGTGGACTTCTCCCAGGCCGTGCTCAAGGAAGACCACGATGAGACCGAATTTTTCAGATTTAGTTTTGGAACCCAGTTCTAGGGTCTAAGGAGTTTCAGATGTCACGGTCGATTAGGGCTCACCTATTCGCGGCAGGGCTTGTTTTCATTTTTGCCTTTTCCGGCAGTTCATATGCACAACAGATACCGACACCGGTCATCGCCGTGATCGATGTCGGCGCGGTGGAGCGCCAGTCGGTCGCTTGGCAAAGCCTGCGCGATCAGATCGAATCGCGGCGTGCCGCCTTCCAGTCTCAGTTGGAAACCGAACAGCGCGGCTTGGAGGAGGAGCGGAACGCCCTGGTGTCGCAGCAAAACGTGTTGGCGCCGGAGGTCTTTCAGCAGCGCCAACAGGAGTTTCGTCAGAAACTCGGCGAACTGCAGGGTGTGGCGCGGCAGCGGAAGCAGGAGCTGGATCGGCTCTATGCATCGGCCCGCCGGCAAATTCGGGAAGCCCTGCGCGAAGTGGTCGTGGAGATCGCCCAGGAACGCGGGGTCAACCTGATGCTGAACATGTCTCGGGAAGACCGCACCGTTTCCTACGTCGACGCCGAGCTGCTGGTGAGCGAAGAAGCCCTGACACGGTTGAATCAGCGTATTCAAACCGTCGTGCTCGAAGAACAACAATAAGAGGCCGTCATGGCTGATCCTCGTTTCTTCCATAGGCATGGGCCATTCACCCTTGCCGACCTTGCCGAACTGGGCGATGCGACGCTGCATACGCCCGATGACGGCGGGAAGATCATACTCGACATCGGGACCTTGACCGAGGCCGGGCCCGATCAAGTCAGCTTCCTCGACAATCGAAAATACGTGTCCGCCTTCGAGGGAACGAAAGCCGGCGCCTGCGTCGTCGCGCCGAGGGATGTCGAGAAGGCGCCGGCCGGTACGACGCTGCTGGTCAGCACTGCGCCGTATCGAAGCTTCGCCTTGATCGTGCAGGCCTTCTATCCGGTTCCCAAGACCGTCCCGGGCATCCATGCGATGGCCAGCGTTGCCGAAACCGCGACGCTGGGCGAGGGGGTCCGCCTTGACGCCGGCGCGGTCATCGGTGACGGCGCGGTCGTCGGGGCGCGGACCCATATCGGCCCCAACGCGGTGGTTGGGCCGGGAGTCACGATCGGTGAGGATGGCCGGGTCGGGCCGAATGCCTCGCTTGAATACTGCGATATCGGCGACCGGGCGCAAATTCACGGCGGCGCCAGGATCGGGATCCGCGGCTTCGGTTTCGCGATGGACCCGCGCGGGCATGTGGAGCTGCCGCAATTGGGGCGGGTCATCATCGGCCATGACGTGGAGATCGGCGCCAACACGACCATCGACCGCGGCATGGGGCCCGATACGGTGATCGGCGACGGCACCAAGATTGATAATCTCGTGCAGATCGGGCACAACGTGCGCCTCGGCAGAAACTGTGTCTTGGCGGGTCAAACCGGCATCGCCGGCAGTGCCGTACTCGAAGATTTCGTGGTTTGCGCGGCGAAGGTGGGCATTGCCGGTCATTTGACCGTCGGGGCGGGCACCAGAATCGCCGCAATGTCCGGCGTAACCAAATCCATCCCTGCGGGGTCCACCGTTGCCGGCGTGCCGGCCGGGGAACATAAGCTATGGCTGCGCAAGAATGCGCATCTGAATCGCATGGTCAAAGAACGGGAATAAAGAACGATGGCGGAATCGGATACAGCGATGTCCCAAACCATTGAAATCAACGAAGTGATGAAGCGGATTCCGCACCGGTATCCGTTCTTGATGGTTGATCGGGTGATAAACTTCGTGCCGTTCGAAGGCGCGGTCGGCATCAAGAACGTCTCGATCAACGAACCGCATTTCCAGGGTCATTTCCCGGAACGGCCGATTATGCCCGGCGTGCTGATCGTCGAGAGCATGGCGCAGACCGCCGGCGTGGTCGTCGTTTCCTCACTCGGCACCGGCGCCGAAGGAAAGCTCGTCTATTTCATGTCGGTGGAAGAGGCGAAGTTCCGCCGGCCCGTCGAACCCGGCGACCAGTTGCACATTCATGTCACCCGAAAACAGAACCGCGGTCCGGTCTGGAAATTCGAGGGCAGGGCGACGGTCGACGGCACCTTGGTGGCCGAAGCCACCTTTACCGCCATGATTAAGGATGTTGAATGAACGCCACCATTCATCCGACAGCGATTGTCGACCCGGCCGCGACGCTGGGTGACGGTGTGTCGATCGGCCCGTATTGCGTGGTCGGCCCGGATGTTTCGCTGGGCGCCGGGGTGCGGCTGCACGCCCATGTCGTCGTCGATGGGCGCACCGAAATCGGGGACGGGACCGAGATCTATCCTTTCGCCTCCATCGGCACGCAGCCGCAGGACCTGAAATACAATGGCGAACCGTCGCGGCTGATCATCGGCAAGAAGAACCGGATCCGCGAGCACGTCACGATGAATCCGGGGACCGAAGGCGGCGGCATGGAAACGCGCGTCGGGGACAACGGCCTGTTCATGGTCGGCGTGCACGTCGCCCATGACTGCATCGTCGGCAATAATGTGATCATGGCGAACAACGCCACGCTGGCGGGGCATGTCGTGGTCGAGGATTTCGCGATCATCGGCGGGCTTTCCGCCGTGCATCAGTTCGTCCGCATCGGCAAGCACGCCATGGTCGGCGGCATGTCGGGCGTCGAGAACGACGTCATTCCCTACGGCTCGGTCATGGGCGACAGGGCGCGGCTCAGCGGTTTGAACGTGGTCGGGTTGAAGCGGCGCGGATTCAGCAAGGACGACGTCCATGTCTTGCGCCGGGCCTACCGGATGCTGTTCGCCGACGAAGGGACGATGAGTGAACGGGTGCAGGACGTCGCCAAACTGTTCGACGCCAATTCCGGCGTGATGGAGATCGTGGAATTCATGTCGGGAAGCTCTTCGCGCGGCATCACCCAGCCCAAAAGCGGAAATGGCGACTAAACTCGGCATTATCGCGGGCGGCGGCGACCTTCCCGTCCGCATTTGCGAGGCATGCGAGGAGGCCGGCCGGCCGTTCTTCGTCGTCGCCATAGAACATCAGGCCGACACGCGGCAACTGGCGCGGTTTCCCCATGCGGTGCTTCGGCTCGGCGCGGCCGGCAAGGCCCTGAAAGCCTTCAAGGAGCAGGGCGTGCGGGACTTGGTCATGGCCGGGAAGGTCAGCCGCCCGAGCCTGGCTCAATTGCGGCCGGACGCCGAAGCCCTGAAGTTCTTCACCACGGTCGGGCGCGGCGCCGGCGGCGACGACGACCTGCTCACCCGGGTCGCCAACTATTTCCAGGACAAGCACGGTTTCAACGTCATATCCGTCGGCGACGTCCTGGGCCGCACCGGCGTGGACCAGGGAACCCTGACACGGACAGCGCCGGACGGCGCCAGGCAGGCCGATATCGAACGCGGCCTGTTCGTGCTGAAGACCCTGGGACCCGCCGATGTCGGTCAGGCGGTGGTGGTTCAGGAAGGCATTGTCCTGGGCGTGGAGGCGATCGAGGGAACGGACGCGCTGATCGAGCGCTGCGGCGCCTTGAAACGGCCGGGTCCGGGCCCCGTATTGATCAAGATCGCCAAGCCGGGCCAGGACAACAGGGTGGATTTGCCGACGATCGGCGAACAGACAATCGAGCATGCGGCGGCGGCCGGGTTTTCCGGGATCGCCGTCGAGGCCGACCGCACGATCATCCTGGACCGGGAGGCGACCGTCGCGGCGGCCGACCGCGCCGGCCTCTTCCTGATCGCCATAACGCCCTGACCGCAATGGCTGACGAAGAGGGCCCCGTCCTGTTCATTGTGGCCGGTGAATCCTCCGGCGATGCCCTCGGCGCGCGGCTGATCCGCGCCTTGCGCCGTCTGACGGGCGGGACTCTCCGGATTCACGGAATTGGCGGCCCCTTGATGGAGGCGGAAGGGCTGAAAAGCCTGTTTCCCATGTCGGAATTGTCGGTCATGGGCCTGTTGGAGGTCCTGCCGCATGCCAGGCGGATCATGGGGCGCATGCGCGATGCCGCCGCCGAAGTGGACCGCCTGAAGCCCAACGCTGTGGTGACGATCGACTCGCCCGGATTCGCCCACGGCTTCGTGACGAGGATCAAGACGCCGGGTATCCGGAAGATCCACTATGTCGCGCCCACCGTCTGGGCCTGGCGGGAAAAGCGGGTCCACAAGTTCAAACGCCATTTCGACCACCTTCTGACGCTGCTTCCTTTCGAACCACCCTATTTCGAAGCCGTTGGGTTGAAGACGAGTTTCGTCGGTCATTCGGTGCTCGAATCCGGCTTGCGGGAGGCCGACGGAAGCGCCTTCCGCGCGGCGCACGGCATCGCGGCGGGGGAAACCCTGATCGCGGTTCTGCCCGGCAGCCGGCGCGGGGAGGTCACCCGCCACATGGCGCCCTTCCGGGAAGCGGTCGAGCGCCTTCGACGCACCGGCAGGAAGTTTTCCTGCGTGCTGCCGACCGTGCCGCATCTACAGGACCTGGTGACGGCGCTCGCCGCCGACTGGCCGGTGCCGATCGCGATCGTGACCGGGGAGGCGGACCGTTTCGGCGCCATGAAGGCGGCGGATGCCGCCGTCGCGGCGTCCGGCACCGTATCCTTGGAACTGGCGCTGGCGGAAACGCCCGCCGTCATCGCCTATCGCATGAACGGACTGACCCATTGGATCATCCGGCGCATGGTGAAGATCGACCATGCAAGCCTTATCAACATCATGGCGGTGATGGACGGCCGCGACCCGCCGATACCGGAGCGGCTGCAGCGCTATTGCCGGGGCGATCTGCTGGCGGAGGATCTGGAAAGGCTGCTCGGGCCGGACGGCGAACGCCAATTGGCGGCCCTGGGACCGGGCCTGGAGGCGCTTCGTCCACCGGGGGGCGGTTCGCCCAGCGAGGCCGCCGCGCGGGCTGTCCTCGACGATATCGGATACCGATTGCCGGCGGGATGATCCAAAACAAAAGGGCGGAGCCGAAGCTCCGCCCTTTGTTGCGATCGGATGACCGGCTTAGCGTTTGCCGATCGGCACGAAGGGCAGTTCCGTGTTGCCCTTGTAGAGCTGACGCGGACGGCCGATTTTCTGGCTCGGATCGGTGATCATCTCATTCCATTGCGCCACCCAGCCGACAGTGCGGGCCAGGGCGAACAGCACGGTGAACATGCTGGTCGGGAAGCCGATCGCCTTCAGGATGATGCCGGAATAGAAATCGACGTTCGGGAACAGCTTGCGCTCGACGAAATAATCGTCGTTGCGCGCGATCTGTTCCAGTTCCTGCGCCAGTTCGAGCAGCGGATCGTCGACGCCCAATTCGGCCAGGACTTCGTCCGCGCTCTTCTTCAAGACGGTCGCGCGCGGGTCGATGTTCTTGTAGACGCGATGGCCGAAACCCATCAGGCGGAACGGATCGTTCTTGTCCTTCGCCTTTTCGATGAATTTCGGGATATTGTCCTTATGGCCGATTTCGCTGAGCATGTTCAGCACGGCTTCGTTGGCGCCGCCATGGGCCGGACCCCACAGGCAGGAAATGCCGGCGGCGATGCAGGCGAACGGGTTGGCGCCCGACGAACCGGCGATCCGGACGGTCGAGGTCGATGCGTTCTGTTCGTGGTCCGCATGCAGGATGAAGATGCGGTCCATGGCGCGCGCCACCGTCGGGCTGATCTTGTACTGCTCGGCCGGGACCGAGAAGGTCATATGCAGGAAGTCTTCCGCATAGGACAGGTCGTTCCGCGGGTAAATGAAGGGTTGGCCGACGGAATACTTGTAGGCCATGGCCGCGATCGTCGGCATTTTGGCGATCAACCGGTGGGAGGCGATCATCCGCTGCTTCGGATCGGTGTTATCCGTCGAGTCGTGGTAGAAGGCGGAAAGTGCGCCGACCACGCCGACCATGATGGCCATCGGATGGGCGTCCCGGCGGAAGCCGCGATAGAAATTCAGCAACTGCTCGTGGACCATCGTATGATAGGTGATGGTCTTCTCGAAATCCTCCTTCTCCTGCTGGTTCGGCAAAACGCCCCGCAGCAGCAGATAGGCGACTTCCATGAAGGTGCAGTTTTCGGCCAGATCTTCGATCCGGTAACCGCGGTGCAACAGAATCCCGGCATCGCCGTCGATATAGGTGATTTCCGACTCGCAGGATCCCGTGGACGTGAAACCCGGGTCGTAGGTGAAGTATCCCGTTTCGGCATACAGTTTACGGACGTCGATGACCTTCGGCCCCGTCGTTCCGTCCATTAACGGGAAGTCGTAGCTTTTCCCGGTTGGGTGATCGACTAGGGTCACATAGTTTTTATCTTCAGCCATTCCAGCCTCCTTTATCTCCGAAGTATGCCTCGGCCCCCCACCCAGACTTTCGGGGATATGTCCGCGGCTGGTCGCAGCCATGCTGCAACGCATAAAGAGCGACGCATTTATACGCTGTGCCCCGAAGGTACGCAAATGCTGCTGCGGTGCTCAGATAGGAGGATGATGCGTTTTGTCGGTTACGATTGTGCAACCGCAGCACGGATGCGCGCGAGGCTTTCATCCTTGCCCAGGACCACCATGATTTCGAAGATGCTGGGCGAGATATTCGACCCCGTCAGCGCCGCGCGCATCGGCTGCGCGATCTTGCCCAGGCCCAATTCGCGCTCTTCCGCCCAGACGCGCAGGGCTTCCTGCAGGCTATCCTCGGCCCAATCCTGATAGCCTTCCAGGAAATCCGCGGCTTCGCCGAGGAGCGCCGGCGCGTCGCCGGTCAGGAGTTTCGCGGCCTTGGGGATTTCCAGCGGGAAAGTCGGTCTTTTCAGGTAGAATTCAGCACTTTCAGCGAGTTGTATGATAGTCTTCGCGCGTTCCTTGAGGCCCGGCATACCCGCCGTCAGCAGGGCGAGCCCGGCGTCGTCGACATTGCCGATATGCCGTGCGGCCAGGTCGGCCAGACGCTTGTCCTCGGCCTGCCGGATATAGTGGCCGTTCAAATTCTCCAGCTTGGCGAAATCGAAACGGGCGGCGGACTTGCCGACCGCCGGAAGGTCGAACCATTCGATCGCCTGTTCGCGGCTGATGATTTCCTCGTCGCCATGGGCCCAGCCGAGGCGGAGAAGGTAGTTGTTGATCGCCTCCGGCAGGTAGCCAAGGTCGCGATAGGCGTCGACCCCCAAGGCGCCGTGGCGTTTGGAGAGTTTCGCGCCGTCCGGTCCGTGGATCAGCGGGATATGGGCGAAGCTGGGCACATCCCAGCCGCAGGCGACGAACAGCTGATATTGCCGGAAGGCGTTGGTCAGGTGGTCGTCACCCCGGATGACATGGGTGACGCCCATATCGTGGTCGTCGACGACGACGGACAGCATATAGGTCGGCGTGCCGTCGGACCGCAGCAGGATCATATCGTCCAGCTGGGAATTGCCGATCGTGACCTCGCCCTGGACCTTGTCGTGGATGGTCGTTTCGCCGGTCTGCGGCATCTTCAGGCGGATGACGGGGTCGATACCCGCCGGGGCTTCCGACGGGTCGCGGTCGCGCCAGGTTCCGTCATAGCGCATCGGACGGCCCTCGGCCTTGGCCTTCTCCCGCATTTCCGTCAGTTCTTCCGGCGAGCAATAGCAATGATAGGCCTTGCCTTCCGCCAGCAGGCCCTTGGCGACCTCGGCATGGCGGTCCGCGTTCTTGGACTGGAAGACGACATCGCCGTCGGGCGCCAGATCGAGCCAGTTGAGCCCGTCCAGGATCGCCTCGATGGCGTCCTGGGTGGAGCGGGCGCGGTCCGTATCCTCGATCCGCAGCAGGTATTTGCCGCCGTGATGCCGGGCGTAGAGCCAGTTGAAAAGGGCCGTTCTGGCGCCCCCGATATGCAGGAAACCGGTTGGCGAGGGGGCGAAACGCGTGACGACCGTCATGGGATACTCCGCGGGAAACCTAGGGAAATGAATTCGTTGCCGCCGGGGATGCACCCGACAAGACGGGTTCACGGCGACGCCGCGCGGTGTAGCATAGCCGCCCGGATCGGCAAATTGTTTTGAGCCGAGGCCGCCGGGAGACAGCGGAGAGACGGAAGGGCCTGATGACCGGGCTGAAGGATAATTGGCTGAAGGATAATTGGCTGAGGGTCAATTGGGTGGGCGACCGGGAACGCTGGTTGCTTTGGACGCCGGTGCTGCTTGGCGCCGGCGCGGCCGCCTATCTGACCGCGGGGCAGGAGCCGCTGCCCTGGATCGGCGGCATCCTCGGGATCCTCTCCGCCATCGCAGCGCTGACCTTGCGCCGCAAGGACGAAACCTTCGCCGCGACGCTGGCGGCCGTCGCCCTGTTCGCCGTGGGCTTTCAACTGGCTGCGCTTCGGTCGGACGGCGCGTCGGGGCCCGTATTGCAGCGCGGGACCGGCGCCGTGGAGGTCGTCGGCGTACTGCGCGACCTGGAAAGGCGTGGGGCCAGGGCGCGCATGACCATCGAACCCTCGGAAATAAAAGGCCGGACCGGCGGGGCCTTGCCGGATGGGACCGTCCCCGATCTGGTGCGGATCACGATCGCCGACAGTCTGGCCGGCGACATCGCCGTCGGGGACAGGATCGCCGTGCGCGCGGTGCTGCGGCCGCCGGGCAGGGCGACGCATCCGGGCGGTTTCGATTTCCGGCGCTGGGCCTGGTTTCGGCGCTTGGGCGGCACCGGCTATGCCATCGGGGCGCCGCAGCTGCTGGGCGTCGGGGAGGGCGCCTCGATCGGAACCTCCTTGCATGCGCTGCGGCAAACGATAGCCGACCGGGTCCGCGCCGCGGTGCCGGGGGAAGTGGGCGATATCGCCGTGGCGGTCATAACCGGCGACCGGGGCGGCGTGTCGGAAGAGAGCCTGAACGCGATGCGGGATTCCGGTCTGGCGCATCTGCTGGCGATCTCCGGCCTGCATCTTGGCCTGGTGGCGACGACCATCTTCTTCCTCATGCGCTTGCTGTTCGCCCTGTCGGAGACCATGGCGCTTCAATACCCGATCAAGAAATGGGCTGCCGGGGCCGCACTGGCGGGCAGTTTCGTCTATTTGCTGATCTCCGGCGGCACCGTCCCGACGCAGCGGGCCTTCATCATGACGGGCCTCGTTCTCATCGCGGTCATGGCGGACCGGCAGGCGATTTCCATGCGTCTGGTCGCCATCGCCGCGACCGTCGTCCTGCTGATCCATCCGGAAGCGGTGATCGGCCCGGGCTTTCAGATGTCCTTTGCGGCCGTCGTCGCCCTGGTGGCGGTCTATGAAGCCTTCGGGAAGCGGTTCCGGGCCGCGTTCGAGGGGCTTGGCCACGCGGCGGGACCGGCCCGCTATGCCGTCGGCGTGCTCATCACCACCTTGGTCGCGACGCTCGCCACCATGCCCTTCGTGCTGCACCATTTCGGGCGCATCGCCACCCTGGGGGTGGTGTCCAACCTTCTGGCGGTCCCGCTGATGGCCTTCCTGATCATGCCGATGGCGCTGCTGGGCGTGGTCGCCATGCCCTTCGGCCTGGAAGGACCGTTCCTGGGCGTCATGGGATGGGGTATCGGACAGGTGCTCTGGATCGCACAGACCATGGCCGCCTGGGACCTCGCCCATGCCAGCTTTCCGACCCTGTCCGGCCCGGCCTTGGCGGCGATGGCGATTGGCGGCCTGTGGCTGGCGCTATGGCGTTCGCGCTGGCGCGTCTTGGGCGTTGCGCCGGTGCTGGCGGGCCTGCTGCTGTTTCCGCTGCAGCGGACCCCCGACATTCTGGTCGCCGAATCCGGGCGCCTCGTCGCCCTCCGCCAGCCCGATGGCGGTTACAGTTTCAGCACGACGCGGCGCGAGAATTTCGTCCGGGAGAGCTGGGCGGCGAGCTATGGCGTCGAACCCGGCGGCGATCAGGGGGCGCCCTGGCCCGGGCGGGACGGCCTTTGCGACGCACTGGGATGCACGGTTGCGCGGGACGGCGCCGTCATCGCGATCAGCCTGGACCCGCGAAGCCTGCCCGCCGATTGCCGCCGGTCCGACATTCTGGTGGCCGCGTTTCCGGTACGGCGTGCGAATTGTCCGGGACCGGAACGCGTGATTGACTTTTTCGCCCTGCGCCGGGGCGGGACCCACAGCATCGCCTTCGGCCGCGGCGGCATCCGCATCGACATGGTCGACCCGCCCGGGAAGTCCCGTCCCTGGGCCGAGGACCCGTGGGCGGAGGTTCCCTGGGCGGTTCCCGAGGGCCTGGAGGACTGGAGGGACTAGGCGGAGGAGCGGCGCGCCGGGTCAGTAGCGTCGCAGCAACCCGACGAGGCGGCCCTGAATGTCAACCTGATCCGGGTTGTAGATCTGCATCTGATAGGTCTTGTTCGCCGGTTCCAGCCCGACCTGGGGGCCGAGACGGCGGAACCGTTTCAGGGTGACTTCTTCCTGCTCCACCAGGGCGACGACAATCTGGCCTTCATCGGCTTTTTCGCATTTCTCGATGATCACGGTGTCGCCGTCCAGAATGCCGGCGTCGATCATGGATTCCCCGTCGACTTCGAGCGCGTAATGGTCGCCGCGGCCGAGCAGGGCGGCCGGCACATCAACATGAGCGGCATCGTCGCGCAGGGCCTCGATCGGCGTGCCGGCGGCGATCCGTCCATAAAGCGGCAGTTGCACTGAATCCGCCGAGCCCCGCACGGTCGAGCCGTGGGTGCCGATTTCCCGCTGCCGGATATGGTCCATGCGGCGGTTCCTGATCGGAAGCGTTTCGGGCTCCGTGTTCTCGGGCAGGCGGACGACTTCCAAGGCGCGGGCGCGGTGGGGCAGGCGGCGGATATAGCCGCGCTCCTCCAGCCCCGTGATCAGACGGTGGATGCCGGATTTCGATTTCAGGTCCAGCGCTTCCTTCATCTCATCGAAAGAAGGGGATACGCCGGTTGCCTGAAGGCGATCGTGAATGAACGTCAGAAGATCGTATTGCTTGCGCGTCAGCATTCGGCCTCTCACCGCCTGGGACGCCTGGACTTGGGCGCCGTCAGGACTTCCGTTTCGTTGACAATATGTTCGCACGATATGCACGAACAAAAGTGGAACGCAAGGTTGTTCTACTTGTGTTCTTTTTGATTGTCAACGCCCTGCGGGGCGAGGCTGTGGATATCCGTTAAAGGCTGAGCGCACTGCCGGGAATACGCAGGCAACGGACGGGATCGCCCTTGGCGAGCGGTTCCGCATGCGGGGCCCGGATGACGAGGCAGTCGGCCTGTTGCAACAGCCGCAGCATGGAACTGTCCTGCTTGTCGAAAGGCGTCGCCGTGAGCGTCCCGTCCGGACCCGGAACGAGGGAGGCGCGGAGATAGTCCTGGCGGCGGTCGTTCTGCTTCAGGTCCGCGCCGCAAATGGCCGTGAATTCCTGCTCTTCCAATCCCGCCTTCTGCCCCAGCATGGCCCGGATGGCGGGGGCCAGGAACAGCGTGGCGCAGACCAGCGTGGAGACCGGGTTGCCGGGCAGGCCGAGCATCAAGGTGTCGTCCATCGAGCCGAAGATCAGCGGCTTGCCGGGGCGCATGGCGATTTTCCAGAAGTCGACCTCCAGCCCGTGTTCGCCGAGCACCGATTGCACCAGATCATGCTCGCCGACCGAGGCGCCGCCCGTGGTCACCAGCATATCGGCGCCGCGCGCGCCGGCGGCAAGCGTCCTGAGGGACTCCGCGTCGTCCGTCGCGATGCCGAGCAGGACCGGCTCGCCGCCCAGGACGTCGACGGCGGCGGCGAGCGCGAGGGAGTTGGAGCTGACGATCTGGTTCGGCCCGATTTCGTCGCCCGGCATCACCACTTCGTCTCCGGTCGCCAGGATGGCGATCCGCGGCCGCCGCCGGACCATGAGCCAGGGGCGGTTCATCGCCGCAGCCAGACCGATATCGCGTGCATTGAGGACCTTGCCGGCCTTGAGCAGGGTCTCGCCTTCCGTAAAATCGAGGCCGGCGGCGCGGACGAAAGCGCCTTTGCGGGCCGTTTCCTTGACCGTGACCGTATCGCCGTCGCGGTCTGTGTCTTCCTGAATGACGATGGCGTCCGTGCCGGGGGGCAAGGGGGCGCCGGTGAAGATCCGCGCGGCTTCGCCGGCCTTGAGCGGCGTGTCATGCGAGGCCCCGGCCGGCACGTCGGCGACCACGCGGAGCGTCGCGGGAACCGCGGCGACATCCGCCGCCCGCACGGCATACCCGTCCATGGCCGACATGGCGGACGGTGGTTGGGTACGCCGCGAGGTCACATCCGCCGCGAGGACACGGCCCAGCGCGTTCCTGAGAGACACTTGTTCGGCCGGCTGGACGGAAATCGCCGATAAAATGCGGTTCAGCGCTTCTTCGACCGGAATCACGGGCGGCCTCCCGCGGGTGCGTCCGCATGGTATTCGCCGGATTTTCCACCGGCCTTGTGGACCAGACGGATCGCGTCGATCACCATGCCCTTATCCACCGCCTTGCACATGTCGTAGACCGTCAGCGCGGCGGCCGAGACCGCGGTCAGCGCTTCCATTTCGACCCCGGTCTGGCCGGTGATCTTGCATGTCGCCTCGATCTCGACGGCGTTGTCGGCGTCGTTCAGCGACAGGTTCACCTTCACCGAGGACAGAGCCAGGGGATGACAAAGCGGGATCAGGTCCGGCGTTTTCTTGGCCGCCATGATGCCCGCCAGCTGAGCCACGGCGAGCACGTCGCCCTTCTTGAAACCGCCTTCCTGGATCTTGAGCAGGGTTTCCCGCTGCATCACGACCCGCCCGCGCGCCGTCGCGGTGCGCGAGGTGGATTCCTTGGCCGAGACGTCGACCATCACCGCATTGCCTTCCGCGTCGAAATGCGTAAAGCGGCTTCCGGAAGGTGCGTCGGTATCCTTGGCGCTCATGATCGGCCCCCAAATTGAAAAACTGATACTCGAATGACGGACATATGGTTGGCGATGCGGCGATCAGGAGGCCTGGCGCTCCGCTCCGTCAAGGCCGAGCAGCGCCCGCGTCGCGGCGGCGACGTCCTCCTGACGCATCAGCGATTCCCCGACCAGGAAGGTTTTCGCGCCGACCTTGGACATGCGGACAAGATCCTCATGGCTGTACAAGCCGCTTTCCGCGACCAGGATTCGGTCGCCGCCGACGCGCCCCGCAAGCTCTTCCGTCGTTGCAAGATCGACATCCAAGGTCTTGAGATTGCGGTTGTTGACGCCGATCAGGCGGCTTCTAAGCTCCAAGGCCCGGTCCAGTTCTTCGCCGTCATGGACTTCGACCAGTACGTCCATGCCAAGCTTATGGGCAAGATCTTCCAATGCGGCGGCCTCGGCGTCCTCGAGGGCGGCCATGATCAACAGGATGCAATCCGCGCCCAGCGCCCGGGCCTCGAAGACCTGATACGGGTCCAGCATGAAGTCCTTGCGCAGGGCGGGCAGGCGGACGGAGGTCCGCGCCGCGGTCAGATATTCGTCCCGGCCCTGGAAATATGGTTCATCGGTCAGGATCGACAGGCAGGCCGCACCGCCGGCCTGATAGGCGCGCGCCAGGGCGACCGGCGCGAAATCCGGTCGGATCAACCCCTTGGAGGGCGATGCTTTCTTGATTTCCGCGATCAGGGCGAACTGGCCGGCGGCGTGTTTCGCCTCCAGCGCCTTGATGAAACCGCGCGGGG
>Ga0209692_10001664_pt1 | contig 28846 bp, 19 predicted proteins | sample tdDd472_FD_187129 | JGI IMG/M metagenome (GOLD analysis project Ga0209692, IMG submission 187129) | Marine sediment microbial communities from the Atlantic coast under amendment with organic carbon and nitrate - tdDd47.2 (SPAdes)... | ecosystem: Environmental > Aquatic > Marine > Coastal >... | reverse complement strand
GTTAAACAGCTTGCCGCTGATTGCTGGCGACTGTTTGCTTTAGCGGCGTTGTTTGCGGTTGTACCACTCGGCGAGCTTCAGCAGCTTCTCCGGCAGATGCTTTTGCTGCCACTGGCCCGCCGCATATTTGTTGGCTTCCGCGTAGGTCGGGTAGGGGTGCACGGTGCCCAGTATCTTCTTAAGACCCAGGCCGTGCCGCATGGCCAGCGTGTATTCGGCAAGTAACTCGGCTGCATGGGCGCCGACTATCGTTACACCCAGAATGCGATCACTGCCCGGTGGTGTCAGCACCTTAACGAAGCCGCTTGCTTCGTTGTCAGCGATAGCGCGGTCTAGGTCATCAATACCGTAGACAGTAGTTTCATAAGCAGTGCCGGCGGCTTTGGCCTCCTGCTCGTTAATACCGACGCGGGCAATTTGCGGGTCGGTGAAAATACCGTGGGGGATAACCGAGTAGTCCGCCTTGAACCGCTTGAAACGGCCGAACAGAGAGTTGACTGCGCAGTACCACGCCTGATGCGCTGCTGCATGCGTCAGCTGGAAGGGGCCGGCAACATCACCGCAGGCATAAATGGTGGGGATGTTGGTTTGCAGGTACTCGTCGGTGGCGACAGTGCCATTCGGGTTCGTTTCGACGCCGAGTTCCTCCAGTCCGAGACCCGCGGTGCGCGCCCGGCGACCGACTGCAACCAGCACCTCGTCGAATACAATCTCCCTGCGCTCGTCATCCGAATCCACGATGAGTGTGTTCCCGGAGAACTCTTTGCCGGCAAACCCGGTCAGCAAGGTCACGCCATCGGCACGCAGGTTGTCCTCCAGTGCAGCAGCAACGTCGTCATCTTCATTGAGTAGTACGCGCGGCGCCATCTCAACCAGCGTTACCCGGGATCCCAGCCGGCGGAAGGCCTGTGCCATCTCGCAACCGATAACGCCGCCACCCAATACCAGTAGGTGTTCGGGCAATGTCTGCAGTGACCACAGGTTTTCCGAGGTCAGATAGTTTATGTCGGCAAGCCCGGGTATCGGCGGCACGACCGGTTCGCCACCTGATGCAATAATGATGTGTCGTGTGGTCAGTGTTTCGCCGTCGATGGCGACGCTCCACGGCGATGTGATAACGGCATTGCCCTGCATACAGTCGACACCGAGCCCCGTGTAGCGCTCGATAGAATCGTGCGGCTCAATATCCTTGATGACAGATTGCACGCGCCCCATAACGGTGTCGAAGTTCACGTCAGGGACAGCGGGAACTGAAAGGCCGAACTCGGCGGCACGCTTAAACTCATTGCGTGCGGTAGCAGAGCGGATCAACGCTTTGCTCGGCACGCAGCCGGTGTTGAGGCAATCGCCCCCCATCTTCTGGCGCTCGACCAGTGTGACCCGGGCCTTGGCTGCTGCTGCAACATAGGCGGATACAAGACCGGCTGCGCCGGCACCGATAACCACGAGGTTGGTGTCGAAAACTTTCGGCTTCTTGAAGCCCGCCAGCGCTCGCCGGTTGTTTACGGCGCGCAGCAGGTTGCGCGCTGCCAGCGGGAATAGCGCCAGCAACACAAACGACCCGATGAGTGCCGGCGACAAAATCCCTGCTGGCGAATCTATACGGCCCAGCTGGGTGCCTGCGTTCACATAAACAATAGTGCCCGGCAGCATGCCGAGCTGACTGACCCAGAAAAACTTTTTCAACGGGAATCGTGTCAGGCCCATCGCCAGATTAATGACAAAGAAAGGAAACAATGGCACCAGACGTAAACCGAATAAGTAGTAGCCGCCGTCTTTTTCAACACCGGCATTAATTCGCGCGGCAGCAGAGCTGAAACGCGTCTCTACGGCATCGCGAAACAAAAACCGGGCAAGCAGCGCCGCCAGAGTTGCGCCGATCGTGCTGGCGAATGAAACGACAACGGTGCCTGCTGCAACGCCAAACAGTGCGCCGCCAATCAGTGTGAGTGCTGCCGCACCGGGAATGCTCAATGCCGCAACAGCAACATAGATGAGAACGTAGCTGAGTAACGCGACCGCGTAGCTTTCGGCAACCGCTGACTCAATGGCATCACGACTTTGCTGAAATGATTCCAACGACAGCGTGTTGCCCAGATCCAGCGCGAAGAACGCTATTATCAGGGCTGCAATAATAATGAGCAGCGAGATTCGTTTAAGGTTCATGCGTTTCCGAATGTGTGCCTGGAATTTTCCACCTCTGCGACGGTCACATTCTTACACATAGCCTGCAAGTAAACATGAGGTAAGTATGCAAAAGTTACTGCGAAGCGCGGCTTGTTCAGCTGCAGCCCTGATTGTTCTGTGTCCGCCAGTGTTTGCAGACGGCCATCAGGCTGAGGTCTCTGGTGATGTCTCGGGGGATGAAGCTACCGAAGCGCTGTTGGTCCGTTTCGATGACACGAGACTTCAGCAGGTATTTGTGAAGCCGGGCATCGATCTGTCGCGGTACTCAAAAATGCTGATTCAGCCCGCCGGCTTCGACTACAAGGATGTGCCGGAGGTGCGCAATCCGGACAGACGTAGCACCAGCCGCACGGCCTACCCTTTAACCGAGTCGCAGCGCCGCGAGTTTGAGTCATCGGTCGATAAGGTTTTTTCGAAAGAGTTCCTTAAGTCGAAACATTTTGTCGAGGTGGCAGAGCCTGGTCCGGACGTGTTGCTGGTGCGCGGCGCTTTGAGTGACATCGTGTCGTATGTGCCGCCTGAAAGAGCAACGCGTGACACCGTACTGTTAAGCGTTATAGGTCAGGCGACATTGCTACTGGAATTGCGTGATTCGGAATCGCAGGAGTTGCTGGCGAGTGCAGCCGACAGACGCTCGGTAGAACCGAACCGTGTTTCGATCAACGTTAATAGCCGGCCGATCAATAAGGCGCAGACGGAGCGGGTATTGAAACGCTGGGCCCAGATACTGGTGCGGGGGCTTGATGAGTTGCACGAGAATGGCCCGCTGGAGCCCGCAGAATAGATACTGACCAATCCTCGGGGTGAACTCCGGGAATGGGCTGTGTGAAACAGTCCCTGGGCTTATTCCAACTCGGGTAGTGGCAGCTGAATACGAAAGCGCAAGCCGCCACCGTCACGCAGGCTCGCTGTAATTGTGCCGCCGTGACCTTCGAATACCCGCTTTACGATGGCCAGCCCGAGACCCGTGCTGTCGTGCTCCTGACCGCCGGGGGCAACCAGAAAGTAGGGTTCGAATATTTTCTCGAGGCTGTCGGGCGCAACCCCCGGCCCGCGATCATCAATATCGATAGTGACGTGCTTGGCATCGCCCTTGGCGGTAATACTGATTTTCTCACCCGCGGGGGTATAGCGGATCGCATTGCGTAGGACGTTTTCAAAGCCGATTCGCAACAGCTCTGGGTCGCCGATTACCGTCAGCGGTTGCGGTGCATCTAACACGATCTCGCAGTTGTGCTGGTCGGCTTCAATGGTTTCGATTTCGGCGAGTTCGCCGAGTAACTTATCGACGCGCACCAATCGTTTGCGCTGTGACACTGCGGCATCGAGGCTGGAGTAGCGCAGGATCTCACCGATAACGCGGTTCATCCGGGTGATTTCCTGTTCAATCCGCAACCGCGCTTTCTCGCCGATGTTGTCGTCGGCCGCTGCCAGAGCGACCGCAGCCTGTAGGCGTGTCAGTGGTGAGCGCAACTCATGCGACATCTCCTGAATCACGCTTTCACGGCGCTCCATCAACTGCGTTAGCTGCGCGGCCATGAAGTTGAAGTCGGCCGCCAGTACGCCCAGTTCATCACGGCGTGTCGACAACACCTCCGGTGCGCGTGCCGCTGTATTGCCGGAAGCGAGTTCGCGTGCCGCAAACTGCAATTGACTGACAGGCCTGCCGATCGTGCGGGCGATCAGCCACGCGACAGTAGCTATGACCAGCAACGCAGCCAGCAGTAAGCCGATGCTGATAGCAGGGCTGCCCCACAGGGAAATACCCTTGGGCAGCACCAGAAAAGAATACTGTTGCCCGTCGGGCCCTGTGATCCGGGGCGCGAGTCTGGCCGGTTCATAGGCGCTGCCAGGATCCATGACCTTGCCGACCACGGAGTCGCGAATGAAATCGGCATACTGCACCGGGACCTCGCGGCCGAGTATGTCGCGGCTGCGGCTGTCGAGTATGTAAATGCTGACATCGTCCGGAACATCGGCTTCGGTTTGCATCCACTCAATTAAGGCACTCTCGCCGCCTTCTTGTAATACCCCTGCAGCCGCTTCGCCAAGCGTGCTCTGACGCGTTTTAATGTAACCCTGCAGCTCCCACGCAGCGATCAGCCCGAGGCTGGCGGCGCCGATCAGCACAAATGCAGCCAGTGCGATGCCGATATGCACCGCAGTGCGTATATAAAGCCTGGAGTAGGGCAATTGCATCGTCTAGGGTTCCAGCGAATCAGTATCGAGTACGTAACCGTGCCCGCGCAGGCTCTTGATGCATTCCTTCGGAATGCCTGCCTTTTCCAGTTTGCTGCGAATCCGGCTGATGATGGTGTCGATACTGCGGTCGTAAAGCTCCAGTGGGCGTTTCAATGCGAGTTCGGTGAGTCGCGCGCGCGACATCACTTCGCCCTGATGCCGCAACAGGTGCTCGATGGTGTTCAGCTCGGCTGCCGTAAGTTGCACCGGTGTGTCATTGCACCTCAGTTCGCAGCGGCCGGTGTCCAGAGTAATGGGCCCGGCGGTAAGTAGCGGCGGCGAGTCCGTGTCGGGAGCGGAGCGTTTTAATACGGCCTTAACGCGGGCGCTGAGTTCGAGCGGATTGAAGGGCTTGGGCAGATAGTCATCGGCGCCGCCCATCAACCCGAGAATACGATCACCTTCTTCACCGCGTGCGGTCAGCATGACCACCGGCGTATTGCCGATCTGGCGCAGGGCATTGAGCACTTCAAAACCGTTCATGCCCGGCAGCATGACGTCAAGAACAACCAGATCGGGCCCCATTGTCTTGAATAGTTCCAGGCCGTCCTCACCGGACTGGGCTGCTTGTACATCGAAGCCCTGTTTTTCGAGATACTCATGCAGCATATCGGCAAGCTGCGCATCGTCATCGATGAGCAGGATTCGCTGCTTGCTGTGTTCGGGTGTCGGCATAGGTTTCAGGGTCGTTTCGCGGCACAGCGCTAATAATGCCGTCAAAAAGGGCTGTTTTGTGACTTCGTTACCATTTGTTAACCCATGTTAACCGACTGTTAACACACAGAATGCCTTTAAGTTTCTAATATTTAGCTATCGGACATTAACATCTGCCGTTGTGGCAGAGGAGCAGGTTATGGCTACAAATGAAACGGCACAGGAAGGCGGCTTGAAAGGTATGTTGTACCGCCCGCCATGGGTGGGGCTATTGGCTTTCATGATTGTGTTTGTTGTGCAGGCACTCGGCCATACGGTCATGATCGTCATGGAAGATGTCTGGCCCGGTGAACACTACGTCTATGAGTCTGCGTTTGCGATGGGCCTGATGGGGGCTGCGATGCTGTTCTACGGGATGCGCAGTGAAAATGAAGTCACTGCCACGTGGCTCGGCTTCTGGGCCGGCACATTCCTGTGGACCGGCTGGATTGAGTTCTCGTTTGTCTGGGCCGGAAATTTTCTCAATGTTCCTGACCTGATGGATCCGAACATTCCCGGCGAGATCGCTACGAAGGCCGAGTATCTGGTGATGATGTCGTCCGTTGGTGTGCTTGGTGCGACCCTCGTGTACTTCCTGATGAACCCGGAAACCAAGTGCAACTTTTTCCTGTGGTTCCAGCGTCACGGCAAACTGAAAACCGGCAAGCCGACAAAAGGTCACAAGCGCAACTTCGCAGCGATCACCGCGTTGGAAACAATCTATGTGATCTGGTTCTTCTATCTGGTGCTGTTATTCCTCTACAACGAGGATATCGCTGGCGAGAAATCGATGGCTGCCTATGCGTTCTTCTTCCTCAACACGATCTGGGCGGTCTATTTGTTTCAGCGGCTGATGAAGTTCTGGAAGGTGACGGTAGCCATCCGCTATGCGATACCGACAGCGATCATCGCGTGGAATACCGTCGAGCTGATGGGGCGCTGGAACCTGTTCGTTTCTATTTGGGAGAAGCCGCAGGACTATTGGCTGGAGATGACGCTGTTCACTGTGGCTATAGTGATTGCAGCGGTGCTGGCGGTTAGAACGCCGGCCCACAAGAAAGCGGAGCTGTCACGACAGCAGCTCGCGAAATAGACTGCTTGTAGCAGAGCAATAAAAAGGCCGGGCTATGCCCGGCCTTTTTTTATAGTTTCGGAGAGCCTAGCGTATCTGCGTGACAGCCAAATAAGCGCCCCAGTGAATTTCGCGGGCCGGGAGTCCCTGCACGTAGAGTTGGAAGAGCCCATTGCTGTTGCTGACAACAACATTCATGTTCTGGCCGTTCAGGCCAATCTGGTCAACCAGCAGTTCCTTATCGCCATCCAGCCCTTTTGCCGTCCAGCCCGAACCGCTATTGATGCCTGCAACTACCGGCAAACGCCAGGCGCTGACCTCACCGGTATTGGTGTCTCTTGCCAGTACAACGACACTGCCGGCCCACGCTGTGTCGGCCGGTATCTGTGGTTTGTAGCTGGGGGCAGCCGATAGCAGGATCAGCGATTGGCTGTCGCTGCTGTTGCCACTTAAATGCATCTGTACCGCTTGAGCATCACCCGGTTCGGCGATGGTTTTACCGGAAAACGCGAGGCTGCCGTGGCTGTTGGCGATGACGTTGTTGCCGAACGCCGCAGAGTATTTTGATGCCACTGTGACGTTCTGACCACCGACTACCGTCGAGTAGGGGGCGGTTTCGGTAATGGTATTGGTGTGGCCGCCGGCAATCGACGACGACGTTGCGTCTATAGAGTTCTGAATGCCGCCGGAGATAGTGCCGTAGGACGCGTCGATGTAGTTCTCCGCACCGCCCCCAATGGTACCTTTATCACCTGTTGCACTGTTCAGCGTGCCGCCGGCAATGGTCGAATAGTGCCCTTCGTAAAGGCTATTCTTCGAGCCACCACTAATCGTGCCGTGGTTGCCCGCCGCATCGAGAAGGTGATGGGCGCCGCCTGCTACGGTCCCTGCCAGCTGGTTATTAATATTGTCGTAACCACCGCTGATAACGGCTACGTTCGCCTGACCCGGTGTGTAACCTTCGCCCACACCGATAAAGTTGCCGACTCCGCCGTAGCCGCCACCGGCAATCAGAGAAGAATGTACTTCGGGATCGATAGTGTTGATAGGCGAGTTCACAGCAATGTTGATGCCTTCGCCATCGCTTGCAACAACGCCGCGAATAGCGCCGACAGTTGTTACTGCTTTGGTGTCGTCATCAATAACTAATACTTCGGTGCCGTTTTCCGGCGCTTCTATTTCGTCGAGTTCGCTAAGGTCGTCGCCGGTGGTGGTCTTCAGTTCATCGAGCTCGGCCTGCAGAGCATCTAATGCAGCCTGAATCGATTCAATCTGTGATGCATTGTCGTTAACGCCCGATTCGACGACGTTGAAGTTATCGTTTACTTCCTGAGCAACTGCAGACGAGCCCGACTGAAACGAGTTCGGAATTGATATTTCATGAGCCGAGCTCACGGCCGTCCATAGCAGCAGTGTGACGCTGATCGCCGCGGTTAGCGCAGCGGGGGTTTTTGTGTTCACATCCATTTCCCGTTATCCCAGTCGGAATTGTCCCAATTCAGTTCCTGTGATTTGGGCGCCTGACTAGCCGGCGATTGACTGCCGCCACCGTCACCACCGCCGCCGCCACCACAGCCGTGCAAAAAGACGGACGCGGCAATGCTGATGGCCAGGCATCGTAGAAAGTTAATCGGGTTCACCTGTTCTTGCTCTTATTGTTATGTCGGTGTGGCGGCGCAGAGTGCTTCCCAATACTGCGCTTGCCAAGGTGTTAATTGTAGCTGATGGCAAGCTGTCAGGGTGTCCGCTACGGGAACCTGAAGCTAATTTGCATTAGTATCGGTAACGTTATTATGTCGCGCTCAATGGGGTTCGGGTGAGTTTGATGAGTTTTTCCAGATTTGGTCAGCGATTTGCCCGCCGCACCGGTGCGCGGGATCTAATGGATGACCTGGGCGCCGCGCTGGCTGGCGATACCGGGGTTTTGATGCTTGGTGGCGGCAATCCCGCGCATATTCCTGAAATACAGGCTTTGATGGCGCAGCGTCTCGCCGAGATTTCGACGTCCGATAGCGAACTCAAGCGGATGCTCTCGAACTATCCTTCTCCGGCGGGTGAGGATCATTTTCGTGCCGCGCTGGCAGCGCTGTTATCGCGCGAATACGGCTGGGATCTGGAAGCGGAGAATATAGCGCTGACCGGTGGCAGCCAGGGCAGCTTCTTTCTGCTTTTCAACCTGTTGGCGGGTGATATGGGCGACGGCGCGCATCGCCGGGTGTTGCTGCCGTTAACGCCGGAATACATCGGCTACGAAGATCTGGGCGTCAGCGAAGATATGCTGGTGTCGCAGCGCCCCGATATCGAGCACCTCGATAACCAGCTGTTCAAGTACCGGGTTGATTTCGATGGCCTCGATGAGGTCGACGATATCGGCGCGATCTGTGTGTCGCGCCCTACGAACCCTACGGGCAATGTGCTGACCGATACTGAAATTGATGAACTCGGAAAGCTTGCCGCGCATCACGATGTGCCGCTGATTATCGACAATGCGTACGGCGCACCGTTTCCGCAAATTATCTTTTCCGAAACCAAGCCGGTTTGGAACGACCGTACGATCTTGTGCATGAGCCTGTCGAAGATAGGCCTGCCCGGAGTGCGCACTGGCATCGTTGTGGCTAACAGAGATGTCATCGATGCGCTGACCAGCATGAACGCGGTACTCAGTCTTGCCGTAGGCAGCGTCGGGCCGGTCATGATGCAGCAACTGGTGGAATCGGGCGAAATACTGAAGCTGAGTCGCGACGTAATACGGCCGTATTACGAGCGTAAGGCGCTGCAATCGGTTGAGTGGCTGCATGAAGCGTTTAATGGCCTGCCGTATCACATCCATAAACCGGAAGGCGCGCTATTCCTGTGGCTATGGTTTCCGGGTTTGCCGATTAAATCGGAAGAGCTGTATCAGCGGCTCAAACGGCGCGGCGTCCTGGTAATAGCCGGGCAACACTTCTTTCCCGGTCTTGCCGAACCCTGGCAGCATAAATACGAATGCATTCGTGTGACGTACTCGCAGGACGATGCAGTCGTGCATGAAGGGATTCGTTTGATCGCCGACGAGGTTCGCCGCGCCTTTCAGGAAGGCTGATCTCGTCGTGATTTGGCCGCTGCAGCCAGGTTTGCGACAGCCGCCGTAAACATTCACAATTGCCGCCTGATTTAGTGTGCCTTCAGGCGCTCAGCAACGGAGTGAGTTAATGCCAAGCAATATCATGTTTATTTTTCCCGGGCAGGGCGGCCAGTACGCCGGAATGGGTAGTGATCTGTGCAGTGAGTTTGCTGTAGCGAAGAGCCTGTACGAACAGGCGAACGATATTCTGGGTTTCGATATCACGGCGTTGTCGCATAACGGGCCCGAGGAAGAGCTCGGGCTGACGAAAAACACGCAGCCGGCATTGTTGGTGCATGAAATCGCCTGCCTGGAAGTGTTTCGTGAGCTCACCAATGGCTCGGTGCAGGCAACGCTTGCTGCCGGTCACAGTCTGGGTGAATACTCGGCGCTGGTTGCTGCCGGGGTACTGAGTTTCGAAGACGGTTTGAAGCTGGTTCGCCGTCGCGGCGAACTGATGGGTGAGCACGGCGAAGGCGGCATGCTGGCCTTGGGCCTCACTGTGGAAGAAGCGACCCCTGTAGCTGATCGGTTCTATTGTCAGGTGGCAAGCTGCAACCTGCCGCAACAAACCGTTGTCGGCGGCACCGACGCTGACCTTGATGCTCTCGAAGCGGCGTTGCCGGACATTTATCCGCGTAAACGCGCTACCCGACTCAAGACAGAAGGTGCATTTCATACTTACCTGATGGTGCAGGCCGCCCGTGAGTTCCGTGCGGTACTGGATTCGGTTGAATTCAATACAGCGAATTGCGGTGTGTTATCGAATTACACAGGCTCTGCCCATGAGGAAACGCCGGACAGCATCCGCACACGATTATTCTTCCAGTTGTTTGCTCCGGTGAACTGGATAGGCTGCGTGAAAACGGCTGCAGAGAGTGGGGTAGATGCCTTTGTTGAGTTTGGCGGCGGCATCGGCAAGGGTGAAGGCCCGGCTGAGAAGAAGCCGAACCTGCAGAGCATCATTAACAAGAACCTGCGTGCGTTAGAGCATGAGGCCGAGTACTTTCCGGCAATCAATGTCGATAGTATTAAGGCTAGTGCGGAAGCGCTGAGCTGAGTTTTACAGGGCATCGTAGATGCCTTTTGGAAAGTAACAAAGAAAAGGGGCGCGCTGGAGTTTGTCCGGCGGCGCCCCTTATTTTTTGGTTACCCGCTATCCCGGGTGCTTGCTCGGGATGTTCTTAGACTTGCTCGATCTCGACGAGCGTCCCGACAAAGTCTTTCGGGTGCAGAAACAATACGGGCTTGCCGTGGGCGCCGCTCTTCGGTTCGCCGTCACCGAGTACGCGCATGCCGTCTTCCACCAGTTTGTCACGGGCGGCCATGATGTCATCGACCTCATAGCAGACGTGATGCATGCCGCCACTCGGATTCTTCTCGAGGAACTTACCAATCGGTGAGCCCTCGCCCAGCGGCAGCAACAGCTCAATCTTGGTGTTCGGGAGTTCCACGAATACGACAGTAACGCCGTGCTCTGGCAGGTCTTCCGGCGCGGATACTTTCGCGCCCAGTGTGTCGCGGTAGACAGAGGTAGCAGCCTCCAGGTCAGGAGTAACAATGGCTACGTGGTTCAGTCGTCCTATCATTTCAATGATTCCTATTGATTGGCGAGAAACGCTTCAATCAGCGTTTTCGCAGCGGCAGTCGGCGAGACCTCACCCGCAATGACCGCTGTTTCCAGTTCGTTAATCTTCGCTTTGACGGCATCGTTCAGCTTGAAGCGGTCGAGCAGGGTGTCGGTCACTTCCGACCACATCCAGTCGCTGGCCTGCGCGCTCCGCCGGGCTTGAATCTCGCCCGAAGTGGTCAGCGTGTCGCGGTAGTCACATACGGTTTGCCAGATGTCGCCAGTTTCCTTATCGTCGAGCGCCGAATAGCTTGTAACCGGCACTTGCCAGTTCTCGCTGCGCGGGTGTAACAGGCGCAGTGCATTACGATAGTCGGAGGCGGTGCGCTCGGCAGCTGCTTTGGTATCGCCGTCTGCCTTGTTCACGATAATAAAATCGGCCAGTTCAACAATGCCGCGCTTGATGCCCTGAAGTTCATCGCCGCCGCTGGGCAACAGCAGCAGCATGAACATATCGGTCATGCGCGAAACTTCGGTTTCACTTTGACCAACGCCCACTGTTTCTACGAGCACGACATCAAAGCCTGCGGCTTCGACAACTTGCATTGTTTCCCGGGTGCGGCGTGCAACGCCGCCTAAGGTCTCGCCGGAGGGCGATGGCCGGATAAACGCTTCGGTGCGCCGCGACAGGATTTCCATGCGGGTTTTGTCGCCCAGTATCGAGCCGCCGCTAATCGCAGACGAGGGGTCTACGGCGAGTACCGCAACCTTATGGCCCTGTTCGATAACGTAGTTGCCGAGCGCTTCGATCGATGTGGATTTGCCGACACCGGGAGCGCCGGAAATACCGACCCGGATCGAGTTGCCGGCATAGGGCGCCAGAATGTCGAGCAGCGCCCGGGCGACCTCACGGTCATCCGGGCGGCTGGATTCAATCAGAGTGATGGCACGCCCCAGTGCACGACGATCACCGTCGCGAACTTGCCGGGCTAGTGTGGCTGCATCGGGTGTCGCCAAGAGAGCGCCTTACTCGAACTCGAGAATCGGTTGGTCGACAACCAGGCTTTCACCTTGCTCTGCCAGTACCTTGGAAATCACAACATCTTCTTCGGCGCGCAGGCTGTTTTCCATCTTCATGGCTTCGACGACAGCAAGCTCTTCACCGGCCTTGATTTCGTCGCCAACGCTGACAACCAGCTTAACGAGCAGGCCGGGCATCGGAGAGAGCAGGAACTTGGACAGATCAGGCGGCTCCTTCTTCAGCATGTAGCGATTCAGCTCGGCCATACGTGGTGACAGGGTGAGCGTACGAACTTCGGCGCCGCGGTGGAACAGATTGTACGCCGGCCCGTCAGCATCGACCTGGAAAGTAACCTGCTTACCGTTAATGTCGGCATGAAACAGCGCGTCGCCGATCATCCAGTTGGTTGCCACATTGTGAACAATCTTGCCCTGCGTGACGGTGTATCCGTCTTCTGCGGGAACAATGCTCGCTTCGTTGTAGTCGTCGCCGACCACAACCACCCAGTCTTCATTAACGAGGCGTTCATGGCTGGGGAGTTGGCCACTGATCATTGCGGCACGGTCCATCTGTGCGCGGTTGATACATGCGGCAACACTGATAGCCAATGTCGGGTCGCTTTGCGGTACATCGCCGGCAAAGAACCCTTCGGGATACTCTTCGGCAATGAAATTGGTGGTCAGGCGACCTTCAACAAAGCGGGGGTGTGCAAACAGCGCATTCAGGAAGCTGATGTTGTGGTTAACACCTCGAATGTAATAGTTGTCGAGGGCGTCGCACATTGCGTTAATCGCAGTATTGCGATCTTTGCCGTAAGTAACCAGCTTGGCGATCATCGGGTCGTAGTACATCGAGACTTCAGAGCCTTCCTCGATGCCGGTATCGACACGTACGGTGTCTGTTTCTTCCGGCGGCATGTACTTCGTCAGACGGCCGATAGACGGCATGAAGTTACGGAACGGATCTTCGGCGTAGACGCGGGCTTCCATGGACCAGCCGGTCAGCTTGACGTCTTCCTGTTTCAACGGCAGCTCTTCGCCGTTGGCAACACGAATCATCAGCTCGACCAGATCGAGACCGGTGATCTTTTCGGTTACCGGGTGCTCCACCTGCAAGCGTGTATTCATTTCCAGGAAGTAGAAATTGCGATCAGCATCGACGATGAATTCAACGGTACCGGCAGACTGATAGTCCACTGCTTTCGCCAGAGCTACAGACTGCTCGCCCATGGCTTTGCGGGTGGCTTCATCGATAAACGGCGACGGCGCCTCTTCAATAACTTTCTGATGACGACGCTGAATAGAACATTCACGCTCGCCCAAGTAGACAGTATTGCCCTTGCTGTCGGCTAATATCTGAATCTCGATATGGCGCGGTTCCTGAATAAACTTCTCAGCGAACACGCGATCATCACCGAAGCTTGATTTGGCTTCGTTGGTGGCACGGGTAAAACCGTCGCGACATTCGTCGTCATCCCAGACAACGCGCATGCCTTTGCCGCCGCCACCGGCTGATGCTTTCAGCATTACCGGGTAGCCGATCTCCTGTGCAATTTTCACTGCGTGATCGGGGTCTTTAATAATATCCGTGTAACCGGGGACGGTGCTTACGCCTGCCTCGGCAGCAATGAGCTTCGAGGTGATCTTGTCACCCATGCTTTCGATAGCTTTCTTACCGGGGCCGATAAATGCGATGCCGGCTTTATCGAGAGCAACACAGAATCCGGAGTTTTCCGACAAGAAGCCGTAGCCGGGATGCACCGCTTGGGCGCCGGTCTGTTTGCACGCATCCAGGATCTTGTCGGCAATCAGGTAGCTTTCTGCTGAAGGGGCGGGCCCGATATGCACAGCTTCATCAGCCATACGCACATGCAGAGCTTCTCTATCAGCGTCGGAATAAACAGCAACCGTTTTGATGCCCATTTTGCGTGCAGTCTTAATGACACGGCAGGCAATCTCACCACGGTTAGCAATCAGAATTTTTTCAAACATCTTGTTCTTCGCCTATTTCGTAGTGGGACTAAAGTGGAATGTTGCCGTGCTTACGCCACGGGTTCTCAAGCTGCTTGTCACTCAACATTTGCAGCGAGCGGCAGATACGGGACCGGGTGTTACGCGGCATGACGACGTCGTCGATGAAACCGCGTGAGCTGGCGATGAACGGGTTGGCAAATTTCTGACGATACTCTTCGGTGCGGGCTTCAATAGCCTCCGCATCACCGATGTCCTGCCGGAAGATAATTTCCACCGCGCCTTTCGGCCCCATCACTGCAATTTCGGCACTCGGCCACGCGAAGTTTACGTCGCCGCGCAGGTGCTTGGAGCTCATTACATCGTATGCGCCACCGTAGGCTTTGCGGGTAATCAGCGTGACTTTCGGCACAGTCGCTTCGGCGTAGGCGTACAGCAGTTTGGCGCCATGCTTAATGATGCCGCCGTATTCCTGCGAAGTGCCCGGCATGAAGCCCGGTACGTCGATCAGCGTGAGCAGGGGGATGTTGAACGCATCGCAGAAGCGGACATGGCGAGCGGCTTTCATCGACGCGTTAATGTCGAGGCAGCCTGCCAGTACCATCGGCTGATTGGCAATCACGCCAACAGTCGAGCCTTCCATGCGGATAAAGCCGACGATGATGTTGGCAGCATAGTCCGGCTGGATTTCAAAAAAGCTGCCTTCATCGGCGAGCTTCGTTACGACTTCTTTCATGTCGTAGGGCTTTGCGGGATCGTCCGGAATAACACTGTCCAGTGACGCTTCGACACGCTTCGGCGAGTCCGACGTCGGCCAGATCGGAGGCTTCTCACGGTTGCTGCCCGGCAGATATGTCATGAAGCGGCGGGTCATCAACAACGCTTCAATATCGTTGTCGTAAGCGCGGTGACAAACGCCCGATTTAGTGCTGTGAGTATTTGCGCCACCGAGTTCTTCGGCCGTTACTGTTTCGTGCGTTACCGTTTTAACAACGTCGGGACCGGTTACGAACATGTACGAGCTGTCGCGCACCATGAAGATGTAATCGGTAATAGCCGGCGAGTAGACCGCGCCACCGGCTGAGGGGCCCATGATCACAGAGATCTGCGGCACTACGCCCGAAGCGAGCACGTTCTGTTGAAACACGTCGGCATAGCCGCCAAGTGAGGCAACGCCTTCCTGAATACGTGCGCCGCCCGAGTCATTGAGGCCGATAACCGGCGCGCCTGCTTTCAGAGCCTGATCCATGATCTTGCAGATCTTCTGGGCGTGCGTCTCAGAAAGTGAGCCGCCAAATACCGTGAAGTCCTGACTGTAAACAAATACCAGACGGCCGTTAATCGTGCCGTAGCCGATTACTACGCCGTCGCCGGGAATCTTGTCGTTTTCCATGCCGAAGTCGACGCAACGGTGCTCGACAAACATGTCCCACTCTTCAAAGCTGCCTTCGTCGAGTAAAACTTCGATGCGCTCCCGCGCTGTCAGTTTGCCTTTTGCGTGTTGCTTTTCGATTCGCTTCTCGCCGCCGCCTAAACGGGCGCGAGCGCGTTTCTCTTCAAGCTGCTGGATAATGTCCTGCATGCCTATCTCCGATGTTTCAAGTTCGAGTTTTTGGTCTCCCGGCCTTTTTCCGGTTGGCCGGGTTATGCAGCTTATGCCGCTTTATTCTGTTTGCGTATCAGTTCCAGCACTTCGCTGGCAGCCTCCGGAATGTTGGTTCCGGGACCGTATACAGCCGATACACCCGCTTTATATAGCTCATCGTAATCCTGTGGCGGAATCACGCCACCACAGACAACCAGTACATCATCTGCACCCTGGTCTTTCAATCCCTGGATGAGCTGTGGCACAAGGGTTTTGTGCCCGGCAGCCTGCGACGAAATGCCCACAACATGGACGTCGTTTTCAATCGCGTGGCGCGCACCTTCTTCCGGTGTCTGGAACAGCGGGCCGATATCGACGTCGAAGCCGATGTCGGCAAATGCCGTTGCGATAACCTTTGCGCCGCGGTCATGACCGTCCTGACCGAGTTTCACCACCAGCATGCGTGGGCGGCGTCCCTGTTCTTCGGCAAATTTTTCGATGTCTTCCTGAATGCCCATGAAGTTCTCGTCTCCTTCGTAGGCCGAGCCGTAGACCCCCGATATTGAATGAATAACGGCACTGTGGCGTTTGTAATGTTTTTCGAGCGCATCCGAAATCTCGCCGACGCTCGCACGGGCACGGGCTGCGTCAACAGCAAGTTCCAGTAAGTTGCCTTCGCCGGAGATTGCGGCCGCGGTTAGCGCCTCCAGTGAGGCCTGGCAGACAGCGTCATCGCGTTCTTCGCGTACTCTCTGCAAGCGAGCAACCTGAGATTCGCGCACCGCAGAGTTGTCGATATCGAGTACGTCGATATCCGGTTCGTCTTCAAGTTGATACTTGTTAACACCGACGATCACTTCTTCACCGCGGTCGATACGCGCCTGGCGAATCGCAGCCGCCTGTTCGATGCGCATTTTCGGCATGCCGGATTCAACCGCTTTCGTCATGCCACCGAGTTCATCAACTTCGGCAATCAGCTTGCGAGCTTCTTCAACCAGCGAACTTGTCAGGCTTTCAACGTAGTAAGAGCCGGCCAGCGGGTCGACAACATTGGTAACACCGGTTTCTTCCTGAATGATCAGCTGCGTGTTACGGGCGATTCTCGCCGAGAAGTCTGTCGGCAGGCCGAGGGCTTCGTCAAAGGAGTTCGTATGCAGAGATTGAGTGCCACCCAATGCGGCAGCCATTGCTTCGAACGCGGTGCGTACGACATTGTTGTACGGGTCAAGGCTGGTCAGTGACACACCTGAAGTCTGGCAGTGTGTGCGTAGCATTAATGACTTGGCATTTGTCGGACCGAACCGGTCTTCCATGAGTTCCGCCCACAATAGACGCGCAGCGCGGAGCTTGGCAGCTTCCATGAAGAAGTTCATGCCGATAGCGAAGAAGAACGAAAGTCGTGGCGCAAAGGCGTCTACTTCCATGCCGCTGTCGATGGCGGCCTTAACGTACTCGATGCCGTCAGCCAGCGTGAATGCCAGTTCCTGCACACAGGTCGCACCGGCTTCCTGCATGTGATAACCGGAGATCGAAATCGAGTTGAAGCGCGGCATGTAGTTGGCTGTGTAAGCGATGATGTCGGCCACGATCCGCATCGAAGGTTCGGGCGGATAGATGTAGGTGTTGCGTACCATGAACTCTTTCAGAATATCGTTCTGCAGGGTTCCGGCGAGTTGCTCCGGGGTGACGCCCTGTTCTTCGGCGGCGATGATGTACATGGCCATCACCGGCAACACCGCGCCATTCATAGTCATCGAGACAGACATCTTGTCGAGCGGAATGCCGTCGAACAGGATTTTCATATCTTCAACGGTATCGATGGCGACCCCGGCTTTGCCGACGTCTCCTACAACACGTTCGTGATCAGAGTCATAACCGCGATGCGTGGCAAGGTCGAACGCAACCGACAAACCGGTCTGGCCGCCAGCCAGATTCTTGCGGTAAAACGCGTTTGATTCTTCAGCTGTCGAGAAACCGGCGTACTGACGCACAGTCCACGGGCGACCCGCATACATAGTTGCTTTGGGCCCGCGCACAAATGGAGCGAAGCCGGGCAGGCTGTCTGTGTGCGCAATGCCGTCTAAATCTTCAGCGGTGTACAGCGGTTTTACGTCGATACCTTCCGGGGTTTCCCAAGTCAGGTCTTCGAGCGGTTTGCCACGCAATTCTTTGGTAGCAAGATCTTTCCAGTCGTTTCGATTCCGCTTGTCGAAATCAGCCACAGCGATAACTCCTAAATGTTGGACGCGGCTTTATGCAGCGCCAGAATTCTTTCAGCCTCATCCACATGAAGCTGTTCTACTAATTTGCCGTTGTGCACAGCAACACCCGCGCCACTGGCCCGTGCCTGATGCCAGGCGTCGAGCAGCGCTTCAGCCTCTGCCGCTCTGGCGTCAGATATGCCGAAGACCTCATTGGCCGTGGCGATTTGTCGCGGGTGTATCAGGGTTTTGCCATCAAACCCCAGAGCGTGCCCCTGCTCACATGCGGCCCGGAACGCCGCATCGTCGTCAATCCCGAGGTGCACGCCGTCTAGTATATCAAGCCCGTGGGCTCTGGAGGTCAAAAGACAGTGTCCGATAGCGTGGAGAAGCCCGCTACGGGCGGCATCCGGCGTAATTCTTAGCTCTTTGGCGAGGTCCGAGGTGCCCATGACAATTACTTCCAGGTCCGGAGCAGTGCAGATTTTGTCCAAATCCAGCACTCCGCGCGGTGTTTCGGCCATTGCCCAGAGGGCCAGACCGTCCGGCGCGCCTGCTGTCCGAAGCTGCTGGCGCAGGTCAGACAGTTGCTCCGGGCTTTCTGCTTTGGGCAGCAAAATCGCGTCTGCGCCGGCTTTGGCGAGCGCGGCAACGTCATCGGTGCCCCATTCGGTTTCGAGCCCGTTGATGCGTGCTACTACTTCGCGGTGCCCGAAGCCGCCGGCAGCAATAGCTTGCGCCACTTGCTCGCGCGCCATGGCTTTGGCTTCCGGTGCCACTGCATCCTCCAGATCCAGAATGACGCAGTCGGCAGGCAGTTCGCGGGCTTTCTCCAGTGCGCGGGCATTGGAGCCGGGCATATATAAAGCCGAGCGACGGGGTCTCGAAAAATTCAACGTGGGTGACGGGTTCAACTGGTCTCGCCTTATTCCGGTTAGTCGTGCAGGTCCGCTGTCAGCGGCGCCCGACCTCCCATTATAGTCAATAATTCCTGCTCGGCAGAGCGTTCGGCGACACTGGCGGGCATAATGCAGCAGAGGTTTGAGGCGTAACCCTTTTTTGCGTCCGGTGTGCGTACATAGTTACAGAAGGCTGTTCGCCGGAACTGCATGGGTTGTACCATCTCAGTTGTTACGGAAATATAAGAAACCGGGGAACAGGCCATGCTGTAAGGCAATGGCGATGACCGTTCTACTATGAAACGAAAAATCCTGCTGCTCTTCGTTTACTCGCTGGCGATCATTGTGTTCGCTACAGCGATCTGGCTGTCGCAAGTTAACGATTACCAGCAAGACGGCGAAATGAATATCCCGACGTTAACTGCGCCGGTGCGTGTTGTACGCGATGATTTTGCTGTGCCCTATGTGTATGCAGAAAACCTTGATGACGCGATTCGTGCACAGGGGTTTTTGGTTGCTCAGGATCGCTTGTACCAGATCGAGTTTGTGCGCTACCTGTCGCAAGGTCGTCTGGCAGAACTGATAGGTGGGCCGGGCGTACAGGCTGATGTTTTGCATCGCGTCGTCGGATTGCCACGACTCGGCCGGCAATTGGCGGAGGTGATCGACCCGGAACACCGCCGAATACTTGGTTTGTATCTGGAAGGTCTTAATGCCTATATCGAAGGCTATAAAAAAGAGCACCAACTCGGTCTGCAGATAGTGGGTATCGAGCCGCAGCCGTGGACAATTGAAGACATGACCACGCTGCTGTACTTCACCAACTGGAGTAGTACCGCAAACCTCAATTCTGAACTCGTCGCAGCGGCGGTCATCGATCAGATCGGCCCGGAGAAAGCTGACGAAATCAGTCAGGTCAGTATCAATCCGGATGTCGGTGTTCCTGTATACCCTCTGCCTGCAACCAGCAATGCGCCGCTTGTCGGAGCGCGGCAGGGCGAGTTGCAGATTGGTCTGGAGGGCTTATGGGGTAAGGGATCCGGCTCTATTGAGCTGGGCAGTAATCACTGGGCCGTGGCGCCCTCGCGCAGCGCTTCCGGCGCCGCAATTTATGCCGGTAACCCGCATATCGACAGTCGCACTTTGCCTGGTATCTGGTATCCGATGGGCATTATTACGCCGGAGTTGCGGGTGGTTGGTGCTGCGGGGCCCGGTGCCCCGGGTTTTGCGGTAGCGCGTACCGATAACGTCGCCTTTGGTGTGACTAACTCATACGGTGATGCGGTCGATCTCTATATTGAAACTGTCGACCCTGAGAATCCCGATAACTATCTGGAAGGCAGTCGTTCGATTCCGTTTGAGATTGTTGACGAGGTTATCCGTGTTCGCAATCGCAAGAGCGGGCTGTTTGTCGAGCAGTCTTTGCGTATTCGCTTTACCAAGCGCGGCCCCGTTATTTCTGATCACGGTATTACACTGAATGACGCACATGTCATGTCGTTGCGCTGGGCTGCTACAGAAACCGTCGGCGATGACAAAGGGCTGATCCCTTTGATATTGGCGCAGAACGTTGCAGAGTTTGAAGAAGCGGTTGCCGGGGTAACTTCTCCCTACAACTACACTGCCGTCGATAGCGACGGCAGCATCGCGCACTTTACCGCAGGCCGTATACCCGTGCGCCGGCGCGGTGATGGTTCGCGGCCATTGCGGGTGGCAAGCGGTTACGACACCTGGAAGGGCATTATTCCGCCACAAGACATGCCACGCAGTGTGAACCCGGAACGGGGTTGGCTGGGCAATGCCAATCACCGCACATTGCCGAAGAACTACCCGTACCGGTATTCGACCCATTTTGCGCATGTTTGGCGCTACGAGCGCATGCTTGAGCTGCTCGATCCGCCGGGCAAGACAATGCCCGAGGATCATTGGCGCTATATGCTCGACGTCAAGAACAAGATGGCCCAGCAGATCGTGCCGTTGATGAGTAAGGCACTAAGCGAGGATAGCGAGACTGCGTGGATCGCGGCGGATCTGCGTGCCTGGGATTACATGGACGATCCGGAGCAGCGCGCACCGCTGCTGTTCCAGACTGTGTACCGGCAATTTCTCCGCTATACCTACAACGATGACCTTGGCGTCGCGTTAACCGGCAGGCTGCTCGATAACCAGTACTACTGGCAGGACAGGATGGCAATGTTGATCCGGGACAACGAGAACCCGTTCTTTGACGACCGCAATACCTTCCGGCGTGAAACCCGCGACGACATATTCCGCAAAGCTGCGGTAAGCGCGATGCGCGAGCTGACAAGCCGGATCGGCGAAGACCGTGACAGCTGGACTTGGGGCGAGCTTCACACAGTCACATTTAAAAGCCCGATCGTGCCGGTTGATGCCGCAGCAAACTTGCTGGGTGGTGGCACGCACCCGAAAGAAGGTTCGGGAGAGACGCTTAACCGCGCGAAGTTCAAGTTGAGCAAGCCCTACAGGTCGACATTTATCGACTCCATGCGGTTTGTCGCTGATATGGGCGACCCCGATAAAGTAATGGGCGTGGTGTCGGGCGGCGTCAGTGGTCGACAGTTCGACCCTCACCTGAAAGATCAGATGGAACTCTGGCTTACCGGCGAGCCAAACTATTGGTGGTTCAGTGATGCCGCTATTGAAGAGCACGCTGTAAGTGAATTGTTATTGCTTCCCGATCCGGAAGCTCTGACGGAGCAGGCCGTAGCCGACTGACGAGCGAACGTTACAAAGGGATACACCTTCCCATATTAATCATTGCTAACATCCGTTCCCGTCAGGGAGACCCCACTATGAATTTTTTCCGCCGATTATTTCATCCTAATACTGTTAATGAGCCGTTTGTCGAGAGCCCCATGCGCGACAACTGGTATCAGGCGAGTTCGTATTATCCGTCACCGTTTGCGTTGATCACTACCGTGAGTGAAGACGGTGAAACGAATATTGGCCCGTACCAGCTGACGTTTCCGTTCGAGGTTATCAAGGGGCGTTCATTTATGCTGTGCAGCCGGCAAAATTCAAACACTGACCGGCACCTTAAGCGCACACAGATTTGCGCGCTGAACTTCATTGAGTTTGATAAGAAGAAGCTCAAGAATATTGTCAGCATGGGTTACCCCGGCCAGACAACCGAAGAAAAGATGCAGGACAATCCGTATACCCTGATTGATAGCCCGACGCCGGGCCGCGAGTCAGACGGTAAGCGCTTTCCGAAGATCATTAAGGAAGCCTTTCAGGTTTACGAATGCGAGGTTGATGTGACTCAGCCGATCCGTAATGACGGCAACACTCCGGAATACTTCGTGTTGCGCATCGAGCGCATCCTGATGAAAGAGACCTGGCAGAAAAACCTGTCCGATGGTGCTACCCATTTGCCGAATATTCCCCTGGCCTACGGTTTTCGTGACGGCGCCAAGTTCTGGTTCGCTGAGCACAAAAAGCCGTTCTGGTTTCCGACGCCAACAGATAAAGGCCCGAAGGAAGAATCGGTTTTGTATGAAGCCAACCGACTGGACCCGGACAACGTACAGTTTACGCGCGAAGCCTGTAAGCAGCTGACGGGCATACCCAAGCCGTTCATCAAGACGGCGCTAAAAGGCATCATCAAGCAGGCGAAAGCAGACGGCGTTGAGCTTGTCGATATTGACTACGTCAAGAAACTGAATGAAGAGCGCAACGGCTGAGCACACGTACAAAGCTAATAAAAAAGGCTCCTTCACGGAGCCTTTTTTGTTGTCGCTACGGCGACATTCTATTTCGGGTACTGTGCCGGCCCGTCGATCGCCGGATTAGGTTTGTCGGGCCTTATACCCAATGTCTTCGCCTGTTCGAGGAGTTGCTCCAGAGGCAGTTTCCCGTCTTTGTGCAGCCCCGCAAGTGCTGCGTAGGCGATGTATTCGGCACTTACCTCAAAGTGCTCGCGCAGATCCGGGCGCGATTCGCTGAGACCAAAGCCGTCGGTGCCGAGCGCCATGTATGTGCCTGGCACCCACTTCTCGATACTCATCGGCATGGCTTTCATGTAGTCGCTGGCAGCAACAAAAACACCGGTTTCTTCGCCAAGCAATGACTCGACATAGGACTGTTCGGGTTCCTGTTCCGGGTGTAGCAGGTTGTACCGGTCTGCCTTCAGCGCTTCACGGCTCAGCTGCGTGTAGCTGGTTACACTCCATATGTCTGTAGAAATATCGAGCGCTTCGAGAATGTCACGTGCACGTTCCACCTCGGTAATGATCGAACCGCTGCCGAACAGGTGCACCTTGCCGGCATCGCTGACAGGTTTGGGTGATTCACTAAACCGGTACATACCCTTAATAACGCCTTCTTCGCAGCCTTCCGGCATTTCCGGCATCGGGTAGTTTTCGTTGTAAATAGTGATGTAGTAGAAAATTTCTTCCTGCTGGTGGTACATCCGGTCGATACCATCGCGAATGATGATAGCGAGTTCATGAGCAAACGCCGGGTCATAGCTGCGCATGTTGGGTACCGTGCTGGCATACAGTGGCGAGTGCCCGTCCTGATGCTGCAGGCCTTCACCATTTAGCGTAGTGCGCCCGGCGGTACCACCGAGCAAAAAGCCCCGGCACAGCATGTCGCCGCAGGCCCAGATCATGTCACCGACACGCTGGAAGCCGAAGATCGAATAGAACACGTAGAACGGAATTGTCGGGATGCCGTGCACGGCATATGCTGTACCGGCGGCCATGAACGATGCCATCGCACCGGCTTCGCAAATCCCTTCCTGCAGAATCTGGCCGTCCTGTGCTTCGCGGTAGGGCATTAGCGTGCTGCTATCGACCGGTTTGTACTTCTGGCCTTCCGACGAATAGATGCCGGCTTTACGGAACAATGCTTCCATGCCAAAAGTGCGGGCCTCATCGGGAACGATGGGCACGATGTAACGGCCGATCTCTTTGTCTTGCAGTAGCTTGGTCAGCAGGCGCACGAATGACATTGTGGTCGATACAGCACGCTCGCCGGTACCTGAAAGCTGGTCCTTAAAGTTCTCAAGTGGCGGCACCTGAAGAGTGGGGCAGTTCACTTCGCGCTTCGGCAGGGAGCCTCCCAGCTCTTTGCGGTGCGTCTTCATGTATTTCAGCAGTTCGCTATCATCTTCAGGGCGGTAAAACTTCGCCGCCTTGATATCGCCCTTCGGCAGATTGATGCCGAGCCGCCGTGCAGACTCTAGCCGCTCTTCGTCGTTCAGACTCTTCTTCTGATGCACGACATTGGAGCCTTCATGGCCTTCCATGCCGTAGCCTTTGATGGTTTTGATCAGGATGGCAGTCGGGCGACCTTTTGTTTCCAAGGCTTTCTGGAATGCCGCAAATATCTTGCGCTGGTCATGGCCGCCGCGTTTGATGGCGCGGATTTCCTCATCGGACAGCACCTGCATAATTTCAGCCAGGCGTTGGTCACCGTTTACCCAGTGTTCACGTACTTCGTCGCCGCTGGATACCGAATACATCTGGTAGTCGCCATCGACCACCTGGTCCATGCGCTCCTGCATGACGTTGTCTTTGTCGCGGGCAAACAGTACATCCCATTCGCCGCTCCAGATGACTTTAATGACATTCCAGCCGGCGCCGCGGAAGCTGCGTTCCAGCTCCTGAATAATTTTGCCGTTACCGCGCACCGGGCCGTCGAGCCGCTGCAGGTTGCAGTTAACAGTGAGAATCAGGTTGTCGAGTTTCTCGCGGGCTGCGATGTTGATCGTGCCGAGTACTTCGGGCTCGTCTGCTTCGCCGTCGCCGATAAATGCCCATACCTTGCCGCCATTGGCCGGCTTAAGGCCGCGATTCTCCAGGTACTTGGCAAAGCGCGCCTGATAAATAGCGCTGGGCGTGGAGAGCCCCATTGATGCTGATGGCATCTGCCAGAACTGCGGCATATTGCGCGGGTGCGGATACGAAGATAATCCGCCACCGGGTTGCAGTTCGCGCCGGAAATTTTCCAGCTGCTGTTCGGTTAGCCTGCCTTCCAAAAAGGCGCGCGCATAAATACCCGGGGAGGCGTGTGCCTGAATGCCGATGAGGTCGCCACCGTATTCTTCGCTGCGTGCTTTGAAAACATGATTCAGGCCGACTTCCAGCATAGTTGCAGCCGACGCGTAGGTACCGATATGGCCGCCGACGCCGGTGCCGCTGTCGTAGCCGCGCAGGACCATCGCCATCGCATTCCAGCGGATCACGTTTTCCAGTTTTTCTTCGAGTTCAATGTCGCCCGGATACGGTGGCTGTTCTTCCAGAGGTATCGTGTTGCGGTAAGGGGTGTTCAGCGTGGCGTCTTCGACGACGACATTGGCATTTGTCAGGAAATCACGGACGGCACGAAATACGTGTTTCGTGCGCTCCGGGCCTTCGTGTTGCAGCAGGGAGTCGATGGACTCCAGCCATTCGAGAAGTTCCTGATCTACAGGAGCAATGTCTTTGGGTTCAGTAGCCATGGGATACGATTTATCGTTTAGCAGGCCGCATTGTTTGCGGCGTTTTTCGTGGGGCTTATTCTATCATTAAGGTCGCGGCAGCGACTCCACCCGGTTGCAGCGGCCAAGGCGTGTGCAAGGGGTGGTTTGCCGCGTTTCATCCTACGGTCGGTCTCCGGATGACGCAAAGCCCCGAATCGCTGCGCCCGCGGGCTAACGCATATATAATCCGTAAAGTAAGCCAGTTATTCCTCCGGTTGGCGGAATAACTGGCCGGTTTCTTAGAATAGCTAGTTGGCTAATAACTAGCCAAATTGCCGAAAACTCAGGTACTTCAGACCGTGGTTCAACCCGTTTCAGATTATCAGCTTCCCGAATTTACGCCGGAAATTGCCAAGGCGACCGAGCAGGCGAGGGAGCGCTTACAGGACATAATTCCCGATGTGGAGTGGTCCGTGTACGCACCGTACATCGCCGAGATCAACCGTCTTAAGAAAGAGCGTAACGCCGTATTGCTCGTGCACAACTATCAGACGCCCGAAATTTTTCACGGTGTCGCTGATATTGCCGGCGATTCTCTGGCGCTTGCGCGCGAGGCCACTACAGTCGACGCCGATGTCATCGTACTTTGCGGTGTGCATTTCATGGCAGAGACTGCCAAGATTCTAAACCCGTCAAAAACGGTGCTGATTCCGGATATGGATGCCGGTTGTTCACTGGCCGAGGCAATTACCGGCGAAGATGTGCGTCGCCTGAAAGCGCAGCATCCCGGCGTTCCCGTGGTGACCTATGTGAACACCAGTGCCGAGGTTAAAGCCGAATCCGATATTTGTTGCACTTCGGGGAATGCAGTGCAGGTGGTCGAATCACTGGGCACCGATAAAGTTATTTTTATTCCTGATGAATATCTCGGACGCTATGTGGCTGAACAAACCGACGTCGAAATCATTTTGTACGAGGGCTGTTGTGAGGTTCATGAGAAATTTACCGGTGATGAATTGCGTGATTATCGTAAGTCTCACCCGGGTATTCATGTGATTGCACACCCTGAATGCCCCCCGGACGTGCTGCATGAGGCCGATTTTGTCGGTTCAACGTCCGGCATGATCAACCACTTGGGTGAAAAACGCCCGGAGCAGGTTGTCATGATTACCGAGTGTTCGATGAGCGACAACGTAGCTGTCGAGTACCCTGATATCGATTTTGTTCGCCCGTGTAACCTGTGTGATCACATGAAAAAGATCACTTTGCAAAAGATTCTGCACTCTTTGCAGACTCTCGAGCCGGAGGTTACCGTTGACCCTGAAGTTGCCGCACGCGCCAAGCGTTCGGTGGAACGTATGTTGGAAGTCGGCCCGCGCTAGTATGGCAGCCGGCTGAACCCCGAAAAGAGGCAGACCGGGTCGATGTCCAGTGGAGATAATGCGTCTGAAGTAGCGCCCATTCTGGTGATCGGCGGCGGTCTTGCCGGCCTGACAGTGGCATTGCGGCTTGCCGATGCCGGTCGCAAGGTCACGATGCTCGCCAAGCGTTCGCTAAGTGAGGGCTCCAGTCAGCACGCTCAGGGTGGTATCGCCGCCGTTCTTGATGATGCCGACAGCATCTCTGCCCACGTCGACGACACACTGATAGCCGGTGGTGGCTTATGTGATCGTGAGTCCGTCGAGTTTGTTGTTAATTCCGGGCCGCAGGGTATTCAGTGGCTCATTGATCAGGGCGTGCAGTTCACCCGCGAAGATGATGCTTTTCATCTGACCCGCGAAGGCGGTCATTCTGCGCGGCGTATCGTTCATGCTGCCGATGCTACCGGACGGGCAGTTGTCGATATTCTCGATGCCAAAGCGCGCGCGCACCAGAATATTTCAGTGCTTGAGCAGCACATTGCTGTAGACGTTATTACGTCGGCAAAACTTGGCCTGACAGGTGCTAACCGCACCCTCGGGTTGTATGCGCTTAATAAAGACACCGGCCACGTGGTGACGTTGCCGGCGATGACGCTGGTGCTGGCCACCGGTGGTGCCTCGAAGGTGTACCTGTATACCAGTAATCCTGATACCTCGACCGGTGATGGTGTGGCAATGGCCTGGCGTGCCGGTTGCCGGGTCTCGAATATGGAGTTCGTGCAGTTCCATCCGACCTGTCTGTATCACCCGCAAGCAAAATCGTTTTTGTTGTCCGAGGCCTTGCGTGGCGAGGGCGCTGAATTGAAGTTGCCGGGTGGCGCACGCTTTATGCCCGCGCACGATGAGCGTGCAGAACTTGCGCCCCGCGATATTGTTGCCCGCGCGATTGACTATGAGATGAAGCGCGGGGGTTTTGATTCGGTGTATCTGGATATAAGTCATCAGTCGCCGGAATTCATTAAAGAGCACTTCCCGAACATTCATGCTCAATGTGCCCGGTTCGGTTTCGACCTGACTGCTGCGCCTGTGCCGGTTGTGCCCGCGGCGCACTACACTTGTGGCGGCGTTGTCATCGACCGGCAGAGTCGCACCGATGTTGAAGGGCTGTATGCCGTAGGCGAGGTGGCTTGCTCCGGCCTGCATGGCGCAAACCGTCTGGCCAGCAATTCCCTGCTGGAGTGTCTCGCCTATGGTGCTGCCGCGAGCGAGGCAATTCTGGCTGGTGATGAGCGCGCGCTTCCGGCGGTTGATCTCCCTGCATGGGATGAGAGCCAGGTTACCGATGCCGACGAACAGATCGTCGTGACGCACAACTGGGACGAGTTACGCCGCACGATGTGGGATTACGTCGGCATTGTGCGCAGTAATAAGCGTCTGGAACGGGCCAGCCACCGTGTAAGGTTGCTGCAGGATGAAATTCGCGAGTACTACAGCAATTTCCGAATCGACAACAACCTGATCGAGTTGCGCAATCTGGTCGTTGTCGCCGATCTGATTATTCGCTCCGCGCTCAGTCGGCAGGAAAGTCGCGGACTGCACTACACATTGGACTATCCTGAGTCCCTGCCTGACGAAGTGGCAACTGATACGTTGCTGGTGCCGGATAACTATTCGGCCGACGCTTAGTTAGTGATGGGCAATACCGGCTGTTGAGGAGAACCGCAGTGAGATTCACCCCCCTGAGAATTATCATTATGTTGACGCTGGCTGCAGGTCTGCAGCAGCCGTTAGCGGCCCAGGATTTCAGTCGCGATGCACTGGTTGCTGCCGACTATAAGCAGGGCCGGACGTCATTTCAGCAGCGCTGCAGCGCCTGCCATACACTCGCTGATAACAGCAGCGATATCGTCGGGCCGAATCTATTCGGCATTTTCGGGCAGAAAGCCGGGTCGCAAGAATTCAGTTTCTCCGATGCATTCAAGAACGCAGATTTCGTTTGGTCTGCCGAAACCATGGGTGAATTTGTGGCCGACCCGAACGCGACTGTGCCGGGCAACCGCATGGGGATACCGGAAGGGGTGCCCGAGAAGGATCAGACGGCAATAGTGGCCTTCATCATGATCGAGACCGGTGCTGCTGACTGGCCTCGACCGGAGTTCGAGGAGGACGTCTGGCCGGAAGATGCAACGATCGCAGACAAGTACCCCAGCTTTTACAATCACATGATGAATAACACGACCCGTTACCGGATGGTGACTGATGAGGGCGAGGTTATTTTTAATGCCTATTTCAACACGGATGGCTCAATAACCACCGACGGCAAGGCGCGTGGATTCTGGCATGTCGTTAATACGGGCAGCTCAGACGTGTTCTGCTATGCGATGCATAAAATTCGCCTTAAACCCCGCCAGTTTGTTGAGTGTTTTCCAATTGCGGCGATGGCTATTCCCCGCTTTAATCCTGAGTTGTGGAAATCAAACCCCGCAGACGGCGTCATTCTTCATGGCGGCATACTC
>Ga0209692_10001660_pt1 | contig 28914 bp, 20 predicted proteins | sample tdDd472_FD_187129 | JGI IMG/M metagenome (GOLD analysis project Ga0209692, IMG submission 187129) | Marine sediment microbial communities from the Atlantic coast under amendment with organic carbon and nitrate - tdDd47.2 (SPAdes)... | ecosystem: Environmental > Aquatic > Marine > Coastal >... | reverse complement strand
CAGGGGCCTGATTGCGAGGTGTCTGAGTTTATCGAAGACCCGTCAATGGCTGAATTGTCCTCATTGTCCGGCCCTTCGAGAACCTCAGGAGCCTAATTGGTGGGTGAGGCTCTCGCGAACCCCCGGCCCTTCGACAAGCTCAGGGACCATTTGGCGTTTCTACAATAATTTTGTTCAATCCGTAGGGAGCTTTATTGAAGCACGAGGCAACGTTTGTCAAATTACCGTACTTGCGTTTGTTTTGTGAATTTTATTAATAATTTATCACCTATTTAATCTCACTTTTTTTATTTTAAATGTACGACATTAAACCGTTACAGTTCGTTACAAACTAAAAGGGGAACATGGGATGCTAAAGTACATTTCACTATTTTTATTATTTATTAATTTACTTTTATTTGCCGGACCAAGGGACACAACAAATGTGGGTCCGGGAGTTATTTATTTTTCAGAATACATCGAGGCTGGACCCTGGCAAATTGATGTTATGGAGATTGATCTTACCAACGAATGGCTCCATATTGAAACTGTTAAGGCAAATAATTTGCTATTCGGGCTTGAAAGAACATCATCAATGGCCACTCGAAATAACTTTGAAGGGCACAGGGTTGTTGGTGCTGTTAATGCGGATTTTTATAATACTGCTAATGGTGAACCACTCGGTACACAGTTAATCAAGGGTGAGTTTTTAAAAGTAAATCCTGATTGGAGAACAATAGCGTTTAATATTGATAATCTCCCTGTTATGGGACTCTACAATTTTAATGCATCTATCATTACTGCTGATACTGTGGCAACTCTTCATGGTATCAACCGGGACAGGCTCGATCAGGAATTGATCCTTTTTAACAAATTTAAAGGAAGCACAACTCTCACGAACCAATGGGGTTCGGAGATGAGATTTAAATTGATTGGCGATTGGTACGCGAACGATACTCTCACCGCGGTTGCAATGGAGTTTGAAAGCGGGGTAGGAAGTATGTCGCTGAACGATAGTACTTTTGTTCTCTCCGGACATGGAGGGAGTGACCAGTTTTTGCAGAATAAAATAGCTGCCGGTGATACTGTTAAAATGTACCTTGGACTAAATATCAATAAAAAAAGTCTTGTTGCAGCAGTAGGCGGGAGCCATTATCTGGTTCAAACCGGGGTGGTTGTCGCTGCAGACGGAGACAGGCATCCAAGAACTGCTGTTGGTTTTAACGCTGATTCAACTAAATTATATCTTATGACCGTAGATGGAAGACAACCGGGCTATAGTATCGGTATGAGTTTGAAAGAGTTGGGCGAGTACATGAAAAGTCTGGGTGCACATAATGCATTAAATCTTGACGGCGGTGGCTCGACCACGATGGTTGTCAGGGGTGAAATTAAAAACAGTCCTTCTGATCCCGGCGGGGAAAGGTCAGTATCAAATTCACTGCTGTTAATAAGTTCTGCACCTACCGGTCCTGCCGCACATTTACGAATTTCTCCGAAGGAGATTTATATTCTGGGTGGATTGAGCAAAGTGTTTGGTGTAAAAGCTGTTGATGAGTATTATAATCCGGTACAACTTAACTTATCCTCTGTAAACTGGAGTTGCACTGAAGGGATAGGTACAATAGATGCATCGGGGAATTTCACGGCAGCAAACGATACAATTTCGGGTTACGTATATGCAGAATTTAACGGGATCGTGGATTCCGCAAAAGTTTATCTTTCCAGGATATCCAGTATTACTATAGAGCCTAATCCGGTGGTTTTACAGTCGGGTGAAAACCAACAGATGGTTGCAAAAGCATATGACAATTACCTAAATCAGATAACTATCGGCAATGCGGATTATACATGGGAAGTAACCGGCGATGTTGGCACAATAACTTCAAGTGGTTTGTTTAGTGCTACGAATGTTGGGAGTGGTACAATTAAAGCTACTTATAACGATGTTTCTGCAGAAATAAATGTTTCTGTTGGTGTTTCGCAATTCATCATGGTTGACGAATTTAATTCTACATCGCATTATACTCTGAGTGGTACAAAAGTAAATCTTGCGGAATGTTCATTCACGACTGATAGCGGAATTTTCCTTTCTGCACCTACTTCGGGAAAGCTGGCATATTCACTTACAACGGGTGGAACGAGCGCGTTATATCTGAATTGTTCCATACCGATTTCAGGTTCGCCGGACAGGGTTACGCTTAATGTTTATGGCGACGGTAAAGAGCATTGGTTACGTGGTGAATTCGCCGATAAAGATAATGAGAAATTTCTTGTTGATTTTGCTGCCAATATCAATTGGAGCGGTTCCTGGAAGGAATTGGAAATTTTCCCTGCCGAGGCAACCCCAAGCTGGGCAAATCCCAACGCATTTTTGGATTTCCCTATAACCTGGACTAAAATATACCTTGCCGAAACCGATGATACTAAAAAAGATAATGGTGAAATTTACCTGGATGATTTTAAGGTGTTTTTTATAAATACAGGAGTTGAGGATAATTCCAATGATACGCCGGAAAGTTTCAGGCTGGAACAGAATTATCCTAACCCGTTTAACCCCTCAACCAAAATAGGTTTTTCACTGCCGGAAAAAATGATGGTAAGTATAAAGGTTTATGATACTTTGGGGCGTGAGGTTTCTCAACTACTAAATGAAGAGATGGAAGCCGGCAGCCATTCGCTTGAATTTAATGGAACAGGGCTATCAAGCGGTGTTTATTTTTATTCTATTTCCGCGGGTGATTATTTTTCAGTAAGGAAAATGCAGCTTTTGAAGTGATCTGATTTTTGGAAAAGGTTGCAGCGAACGATTTACAATGAATGCACTTCATTCCCCTCCCTTTCGTTAAGGGAGGGGGAGAACTTAATACCTTTTGTGCTGAAATAGTATTTTTAAATAAGTAAAAAAGAGAAAAATAACTTTTTGATTTCTTTTTCACTTGAATTTAAGTGCGGATAAGTTTTATTTTAGAATTGTAATGAAAAAGTTATGAAAGTAATTAAATCTAAAATATTGCCTTTATTTTTATGCGTTACACTTCTATTCTCCACATCGGGGTTTTATAGTGTAACTCATATATGTAACTGCGTTTATGAAACAGCGTGTAATGATCCTGAATCAGAATGCTGTTCAATCTATGACACGATGCTGGGTGAGAAATCTGAGTGTTGTTCTGAACACACACTTATGCAGGGAAATCAGATTTGTAATAGCGACTGCATGGACGAATGTACCTTTAGCGTTGAGCGCAAGATTATAAATCCGGACCAACTTCCACTTGATAAAAAATTAGTTATATCCTGCGATTATTCATACTTTCTTATATTTGATAATGAAGCAATCATAAAACACTCTTTCAAATGTAATCCGAGTTTAACTCAGGAACTCCTTTCTCCCGATAGTTTCGGGAAAGAACTTATCCTAGAACTACACCAAATAAAGATAGCAAGTCTTATATAATTCCTCTTTAGTTTTTATTTAAAACAAATTTATTAACAGGAGAATTATATGCGATTTTTATTATTGCTAATTCTGGGCATTTTTACGACAAACTTTGCCCAGAATGTAACAGGTATAGTTTACGAACTAACGGAAGAAGGCGGGAAAATTCCTCTTCCGGGTGTAAATATTTTTTGGGAAGGTACCGGAATTGGAACAGCCTCCGATGAAAAAGGTGAGTTTTCACTGAAAAAAATCGAGGGAGTTTACCACCTCATAGTAACTTATGTATCATATCAACCTGATACTATATTCGTTGGTGAGGAGAGTAACTTTGCCGAAATATTTCTTTCAAACAATCGTGAACTGGATGAAGTAACAGTATTCGCACGAGTACAGGCTCTTTCGTATAAAGATTTTGAAGTTCAGCAGGTCCAGGAAATTTCCAGGAAGGAGTTGAATAAAGCCGCGTGTTGTAATCTTTCCGAAAGTTTTGAGACAAACGCATCTGTTGATGTTTCATACAGTGATGCTGTGACCGGCGCAAAACAAATCAAGATGCTTGGTCTGGCTGGGAAATACAGTCAGCTAATGACCGAAAATATCCCTAATCTCCGGGGACTGGCTTCAGCATTTGGTATCTATTACATACCGGGACCGTGGATGGAGGCGATTCAAATCTCCAAGGGTACCGCCTCCGTCAAGAATGGTTATGAGTCTATTACAGGACAGATAAATGTTGAATTTAAAAAACCGGTATCCAGTGAAAAATTTTATGCTGATGTTTATTCGAACAGTAACCTCAAAACCGATATAAACAGTAATTCTTACTATCAGATCAACGAAAACCTTTCAACATTGATGTTGGTACATGGTGAATATTTTGACAAGCAACTGGATGAAAAGAGGGACGGGTTTCAGGATCACCCCAACGTTAAGCAATTTAATATACTCAACCGCTGGAGGTATGAGGATTTTCTAAATTGGCATATTGATGCCGGTGTGAACATCCTTTCCGAAGAAAGAACCGGGGGACAGTTAAACAATTTTGCATCGGGTATAAATTTGCCTTACAGGAGCCTTATCAAATCCAACCGTTTACAATTGTGGGCAAAAACAGGATATGTTTTTGATGAAGCAGAGCACGACCACGAAGAGCATGCCGGGGAGCTGCATATTGAGGAAGAAGAAACGGTACCTGTCAGCATTGGGTTTATTAACATGTTTACCTTACACGGACAAAAATCTAATTTCGGATTGAGGGATTATAACGCTGACGAGTTAAGTTATTATTCCAATCTGATTGTAGATTATAGTTTAGGCAGCACCGATCACAAGATGAGTTCGGGGGTTAGCTTTTCGTATGATAAATATGATGAAAATATCAATAATGTTTCATTGGACAGGGAAGAGATAATCCCGGGTGTTTTCACGGAATATACATTTACACCTCTTGATAAATTAACTCTTATTGCTGGTTTGCGCGGTGATCGTCATAACCGAGACGGGTGGTTTGTTACGCCGAGATTTCACCTTCGTTACGCACCTTTTGACGATACAATTTTACGTTTGAGTGCCGGTAAGGGTTTTAGAACAGCCAACATTATTTCGGAAAATATTTCGCTGCTTTCAACTTCCAGAGAATTTATCATTGATAATAATTTAAGGATGGAAGAAGCGGTCAATTACGGGATTAATGTGACTCAATATTTTTTACCTTTAGAGAGGCAATTAAGTATTAGTATTGATCTTTACAGGACGGAATTCAGCAATAAGATTGTTGCCGATATAGAAAAAAAATCAAGGGAAGTACATTTTTATAATCTGATGGGTGAATCATTTTCTAACAGCATGCAGATAGAGATTGCTTATGAGCTGCTGCCAAGATTGGATGTTACCACAGCTTTAAGGTTTACATCATCAAAGACAACATATTCAGGTGAGCTTAAATCCGACCCGCTGAGCAAAGAGATGAAAGGGCTGCTGGCGGTTTCGTATGCCACATCTCCGGAAACCTGGCAATTTGACGCAACAGCACAATTTAATGGAAAATCGAGATTACCGGATTTATCGGGTAATCCGGCGGCGAACTTGGCAGAGTATTCTCCATCATACACGCTTTTATCGGCACAGATTACCAGATACTTCCAATCCATAGAGGTATATGGAGGCATTGAAAATATTACAGGTTACACGCAGGAAAATCCGGTGATTGATCCGGGTAACCCATACGGACCAAATTTTGATGCTTCAGTGATCTGGGGACCTGTTTCGGGAAGAAGTTTTTACCTTGGAGCGAGGTACAAGTTTAATTAGTACTGATATGAGAGATTGAACTGACTTTTTCAGATTAATGTTGAAAAATCCTCCTTGCCATGCAGGGAGGATTTTGGTTTAGTTTTCCGTATTAAAAATTATAGCAATCTGCACATAATTTTTTGTACCGCATATTACTCTATATTTTCTACCGGTAGATTCGCAAAACTCGTAAAGCGCGATGAATTCGTGAGCGAGGCTGTAGAATTCATCGAATATAATAACGCAATTTCCTGTAAATAAATGTGAGCAATTATCCAGTACAAACTTTGCAGAGTTGTACAAATCCGAATCAATGTGAATTACCAAATTACTTACCGGTTGGTAATTTTTCAGAAAGCCGGGTAAGGTTTCCTCGAATTTACCCCTAACAAAACTAACTCTGGGATCCGTGATATCCGGGAATTTACCATCGGTATTAAATGTACCCCGGGGGAGCTTGCGGGTCAGGTCGTTCCAATCATCAGGCAGCCCCGTGAAGGTATCAAATCCGTAAAATCGAGAATCTTCATGCGAGTTGAGTTGTAGAAATTTTTGTAATGATTCTCCCTTGAAAACGCCAAACTCCAATACATTTATCTTTTTATTAGAAAATTTATCAAAAACCGATGAATACATTTCTTCACGAGTGAGAGTAACCGGATATGTACCTGAGTGCTCTTTACGCCATTTATCAAATTTATTAAAAAGTTTGAATAGGCTTATTACGGGAAATTTCCCGTAGAAGGGGATAAGTAAGTGATAATAAATTTTTCTGGATAAATCAGTTTCCGGGATTTTTTTCATTTTTAGTATGGTATTAGTTTTGAATTAACAACTTCGGAAACGGAGAGTATCTCGAATCCGGAAATTAGAGAGAAGTGGAGTATTTTTTGAAAGTATTCAGTTGAACAGGAGTATTTATTATAATTTTTTTCTACACCATGTGTATAAAAAATAACCCAACCATTCAATTCACGAGTTTTTTCAAGGAATATTTTAATTGTTTCAGCAGAGTGTAAGGATTCGTAAAACTTAATAACTTTCAGATTTGAAAGATTGAAACGATCGGTATTTATTCCGTGCGAAATACCTCTGACAGATTTGAAATTATCAAGTATTATCCTATCCCGGAAAATTGGTGCAATTCCGAACGGATAAGCAAAATTTTCGAATTGATAACCAGGTAATATCTTCCTGATAGCCTGTTGGTTAGATATTAGCTCAGATTTGATTGACTTAGCTGACATAAACCTCATAGATTTATGGCTGAAAGTGTGGCACCCGATTTCATGCTTGTTAGCGTATAGCCATTCAAGGTCTTCTCGTGTAAAAAAATCGTGGTTAGCCAATTTCTGCATCGAAACATAAAAGGTACCGGATAAATCTGCCTGAGAGAGTAATCGGGCAGCATTCATTGCCGAACGGGGGAAATCGTCGAACGTGAAGGAAATAATTGGTTTTTCGTTATTAAGCATTTTGGTTTTCGGCATTTCGACTAACTTTCCACACGTGAAAAAACTTTTGCTACCTTATCCGCGTGCATTACTGAATCAGGTTCGATATAATAATTACTCTCACCATTAGCACCAATTTTATGTAAAATATGTAGCTCCTCCAGCACGAGTCTGGCAGGAGTATTTTTTTTAGTGGGTACATATTTAATAATAAAATCGCGCGAGATATCACCAAAATTATTTCTTATAAAAGCTATTACCTCGGATTCCAATTTTTTCCCCATTATACGACAACTGAACATCATGTCTTTAATTGTATTTGCCTGTTGATTGAACAAAACAAAACCCACCGCACCGTAATCCCCAAATTTATCTTTCGCGGAAACCACAAATTTTGATAAACCCATATCCTGCTGAATGGAAGTCAGCTTATTGTTGTCATAAATTGTTCCGGAATAGTTTAGCTGATTTGTACGTTGGGTTAATTCAAAAACACGGTTATAATTATTGACGTTGAGATTTTCAAGAGTAATTTCAAGTTCACAACTTTTTAAAAATTCAATATAATCACCTTTAAAGGAAAAGTTTGTCTCCTTTCTTAATTGCTCTTCCTGATAAAATTTCCTCCTGTTTGGAGTATGTGTCAAATCTTTTTTTAATGTTAGAAGCTGCGGCAATAAATGTATAGAATCAGGATGAATGGTCGTTATCATCGGGAAATTATTTTTTACCTCGGTTCTTTCAAATTTGGAATCATCAATGAAAATGAAAGAATCAGGATGAAGGTTAAGTTCTTTTGAAATAGAAGATACTGAAATGCTTTTAGGATTCCAGTTTATTTGGGGGTGAAGGAAAAATTGGTGAATATCATGATGCTTCAAAATGGGGATAACATCATCTGCATTATTTTTACTGGCAATAGAAAGGAGTATGCCAGCTTCATCCAACTTCTTGAGAATTGAGATAGTTTCGCCCGGTATAGATATCTCCTCTCTCCTCGTCTCAACTAATGTGTCATCCCAAAGTGTATTATCAAGGTCGAAAATAACACATTTAAATACCTTTTCTAATCTTATTATCTCTGGTGAGGCATTGACAAACTCAACTAATCCGAAATAAATCAAATCATCTGGGGAAGTATTATTTGGTGTTAATGATACACGAAGCGGGAAATTATTACCGATAACATTATTGATCTCGTTATAATCAATAACGACCAAATTATATTCCGGTGTAAAGATTACACGTTTATTGTAGATAACATTACGTTGTTTTTTGTTTTCGGGATAGATTGTTAGAGTAAAATCAAGGAGTTTTTCACCAGGGTAATAATATTCTATAATAAAATATCGGGGGATAGATTTTTTTTTGAGTGAAATAACTTTCTCAGATATTCGATAAAATCCGGCATATAATTGTTGAAGTATTTTTCGCAGGTTACCAGGTGGTGCAGATTTTATAAAATTTGTAGTTTTCCGTTGAGATTTTTCTTTTGTTTCAGATTTATCAACGTTGTATAGTCTACCTGAAAAAACACCCGAAAGTTTACCCCACTGTTTAAAACCAATCCTGGTAAAATATTCAGAATGTTTTTGACCAAACTGTAATTTTTCAAAACCATTTACAAATCTTGAGCATTTCCCATCCTCCCTGGGTGAATAGAGGGCGCAGCTGGAGTAACAATCGGGGTATGCACATTCTGTGCAATGTTCAGCCCAACGAATCAGGCTGCGTTCAGCGACAATATTACGAAGATTATTAATCTTATCCAGTGACAGTTCGAGAATAAAATTCTGTGAAATACTATAGCTATAAATTTCGGATTCGTACATATAGACAGAAAACCTGCGACTAAAAAAATGCGGAAATTAAAGGGATAAACTTTAATAACTACGGATAATTATTTTGATTAGAAGTGAAACCAAAAATAAAACTTAAATTTAATAACAAACTTTTCTTTTAAGATTAAAATTTTATTATTTTCTAAAAAAAGAAACTCGGGCTTTTACACCTTATTATAATACTAAAAATTAAAATCACATGGAATAAGTTATGAAGAGATTTTTAACGGTTATAGCAGTCTTATTTATTGCCACGGTTTTCAATGGGCAAAATATTCCTGTAACATTTTACTTTGAGCCGCCTTATGAAGGTTGGGACTCGGTTAGGGTAGCAGGTTCATTTAACGGCTGGAACAATAATGACCCAAACTGGACCATGCACGATGATGATGGTGATGGTATTTACCAGGTAACTAATGAAATCGCGCTTGGGGTGACTCATGATTACAAATTTGTTTTCGATGCGGACTGGAGCCAGGCATTTACTGATCCTAATAATCCAAGAATTAATATTAATGATAACAATAATTCGCGAATTACGCCAACTGATCCGATGTTAACATACTTATTGCCCAGAGATGTAAATTCATTTGGTGAAGTTTATGTAGATACTACAACAGCAGGCGAACCGATAATGGCGGTTTTAGCATTTACCGACGGGGCACCGGTTGATCCGGCTTCGATTTATCTGAACATCGATGGTAATGTTATTGATAATGTGAGTGAATTTTACGATGAAGATACAAAAGTTTTTTCATTCACTCCAACAGTTCCACTTATGGAAGGCTCTCACACGGTCATATTTGAGATGACCTCATCAGCCGGGACAGCTTCTGACACAACTACATTTGAAAGACTTCCGGGATTTGCGGAGGTATTTTATCCTATTGATTTTTATTTTGATCAAAATAGTTCCCGCTATAATATTACTCAAACTATCAATAATGTATCTGTTATGGGTGAGTTTAACGGGTGGAATAATATTTATGACCCGATGAGTGACGCTGACGGGGATGGCTTATGGGAAGCAGTAGTTATGGTAAAACCCGGTGTTTACCAGTATAAATTTCAGGCAAACGGCGGATTTTGGGTTAATGATTTTGATTTAATTAGTTTTGATACAGGCGGTGACAATAATAACCTGTATGACGTTGAAGCTGATAGTATTCCCAGGGTGATACTAAAATCGCCTAAGCAGGGGAAAATATTTAAGACAAATAACAGTTTTGAAGTTTTTGATGTGCTTGCGGTATTACGTGCGGGTGTTGGTAGCGATGGTGTTGATGAAACAACTGTTGCATTATACGTTGATGGTGTAGATGAATTGTTCGATTTTGACACTACAACTGCCCGATTAACTTCAACTACCGCGTTTGGCGGACCGGGTGAACATGAGTTGGTTATAAAGTTTAAAACCAAGGAAGGTAAAGAGGTTGAGGACACTTTTACCTTCGCGCTCACCCCACCAACCAGCGGTTATAATGCTATTGATTCCTACTCGGATGAAGTTTATTCGTACCCGTCAGGTGTAGCTGATGGTTCGGGTGATTTAGAATATCTGAATATCTCGACAGTTTCACCTTATGATTCAATTTATTTTGAAGTGAGAATGGCGGATATTACTGATCGTACCCGTCTTGGAGTGTTACTGTGCAACCCGGTAGCTTCACTCGCGGATGACAGCAGGAATCTTGATCTGCTTCTCCCTGATTGGCAAAATGAAGGTTTATTTATCTCGATCGCACCTCCGGGAAACCCTTATTTTAACGGGGATATTGAAAACCGTTACCAGGTTAGCAGGGAACCCGCTGCATACAGCACAGAAACAATTAACGTTAATGCTAATGTGGTAACAACAGATAAATTCAAGTTCGCACTAAGTTTGGATTTGCTTGAAAGCGTTATGGGCACCTGGTTCGACCCAAGAGATATTTTGATTTTCAGTTACATTGCCGATACAGACGGAAGTGGTAATGGTATTGAAATTACTTCTGCTGAAGAAGGAAGTGATGATGAACTTGATGTTGATATTTATGATGCATTTTTTATAAGGGATGCGTTCTGGCAGGATAGAATATTTAATAATTTTATTGCTGACGGTGTACCATTCGGGCCCATGAAAACGGCTCTCGACGGCAACGGTAGGGGAATTGCAACTCTTGAAGCCGGAATGATTTCTGACAGTCTTGCGGTTAACGGTCCGAGAATTACAATTCTAACTCCCGGAGTTACTTACTGGTACAACAATTTAACTATACATGGCGAAATTAATGACAGCAGTATCACTACGGCTGAATTTCATTACAATGGTAACATGCAGAACGTGACTGTTACGGATGGTCATTTTTCCGTACCGGTATTACTTAATGAAGGGATGAATGAAGTATATGTAGTGGCAACAGATACTGCCGGTTATACAGCTAATTCCAAAACAGTAAGAATGAATTATGAAGCTGATAAAGACCCTTACGTGTATATCAATTCATCGGTTAATGGCAGGACCGTTACCTTTACTGCCGAGGCTACCTCACCGATAAATTCCGTATTAACTTATGAATGGACAACTGATCCCAATAATCCGGGGAGTTTAACAATCATCGGTAGTGATGGTTCTGTTCAGGTAGAAATTCCCGCAGAATACACCGGGGAGTATTTCATAAATTGTAGGGTTGAAGATACGGAAGGAAGGTCTTACAAGGCACGCAGGTTAATCCGCGCTTCCACTGATTTGGTTGATGTGATTGAGAATAATGAGCATGCCGAATGGATTGAAAGCGCCATTATATACGAAATATTTCCACGTTCATTCTCAACACAGGGCGGGTTTAATGGTATAAAAGAGAGAATACCTGCCATGTTAAATCTGGGAATTAATACTGTTTGGCTTATGCCTATTTACCCCGGACCAACAACACACGGGTATGAAATTGTTGATTATTTCGGGATTGAAGAAGATTACGGAACCGAGCAGGATTTCCGTGATATGATGCAGGCATTTCACGAGAATGGAATAAGAGTGGTTCTTGACTGGGTTGTAAATCATACCTCAATCCAACACAGGTTTATTCAAAATGTATTTGAATATGGGGAATACTCTCCATGGGCAGACTGGTATCTTTGGGAAGGTGTTCCCGGTGCATCGAATTATGAGTTTTATTTTGACTGGGCATCTCTGCCAAACCTGAATGTAACGAATGATGATGTTCAAAAATATTTTATTGATGCTGCAAAATATTGGGTACAGGAATATAATATTGACGGTTTCCGGTGTGACGTTGCCTGGGGAGTTGAGGAAAGAAGCACCACTTATTGGCAGAACTGGCGTCGTGAATTAAAAAATATTAAACCGGAATTGTATTTGCTTGCCGAGGCTAATTCTGAAACTGTTTATTATGAAAACAGGTTTGAATCAGCTTATGACTGGGATGCAAGGAATAGAATTCTTGGTATATTCAACGGGAATAGTAACATATCCGCGCTTGATGCCCAGATTAGGAAAACTTATCCTGAGGATGCAATGCCTTTCAGGTTCATTGAGAATCATGATGAGGCAAGAATAATATCAACTCACGGAAAAAGGCGTGCATTACTTGCCCAGACAATTATATTTACACTAGATGGAATACCTCTTCTCTACGCGGGGAGTGAAGCAGGTGAATTGACCATGCGTGATTTGATAAACTGGAGTGACCCCAGTGGTGTTCGTCCATACTTTAATAAATTGCTCAGTATAAGGGCTGAATATTATAATTCACCCGACTTGCAATTTGTGGCGAATACTAATAGTGAAGAAATTTACAGCTATGCCGTTACAAACAAGCCATTCCCAGGGGATGACTCTTCCATCAAGGATAAAATTATTGTAACTGCGGCAAATTTTAGCGATAACCAGATTACCACAAATTTGAATCTGTCTCAGATTGAAGCAGAAGGAAACGGACCGTTTTATCTGACAGATTTATTCACGGGTGATGTGATAACAATTCAGGGAGCAAATTTATCATCTGTACCTGTTCAGGTTGATTATTATAGTGCAAACGTTTACCTGTTTGGCGATAGCACGGATGTTTCTGTTGAGGATTATAATCTTGATGAACCTGTAACCGAGTATAATTTGATGCAGAATTATCCAAATCCATTTAACCCAACAACAACGATTAAATTTGCATTGCCGGAAAAAAGCAGGGTAAAACTGGATGTTTATAATATTCTTGGTGAGAAAGTTGGAACACTTGTTAATGCGGAATTTGACAGGGGAAATCACTCTATTGAGTTTAACGCCTCAAATATGGCTTCGGGGATTTATTTTTACACTATCACAGCAGGTGACTATGCCAGTGTGAAAAAGATGATGTTGTTGAAATAAGAATTATTAACACTATATTTTTTTTGATTTTATTTATTTAATTATTATAATGTCCCTGAATTAAGGGACATTATTATTAACTGGAGTTATCAATGAGAAATATTTACAAAATTTTTGTTTTGCTAATTTGCCTTTCGGGTTTATTGATCGGCCAGAGTTCACATGTATTGTTAAGTGAAGCCGTGGCGACCCCAACAACCGGAGAGTATATTGAAATAGTTAATACAACGGGTGAACCTGTTGATCTCACAAATTACTACTTGTCAGACGATCAGGATTATGCTCTTTTACCAGGTGCTTATGGAGCGGGACCAGCACCTGATATAGTTACATCAGATTTTATTGCGCAGTTTCCCGCAGGTACAATTATTCCCGCAGGCGGTGTAATTGTTGTCGCATTTGATGGTGCCGGTTTTACAACTGACTATGGTATTACAGCTGATTTTGAAATACTTGCTCTTGATGATAATACTCCTGATATGATTGCTACTAATGTAGGTGAAACTGCAGGAATTACCAATAGTGGTGAATGTGCTGTACTATTTTACTGGGATGGTCTTTCTGATCTGGTAATGGATGTTGACTTGGTTAACATAGGTACACCTTCATCAACCAATACTTTTTTAGACAAGGGAACACTTTCAGTGGACGGACCTGATGCTGATACAGACGCATCAACATACCTGACCGATGCACTTACCATGCCGCAGATGCTTGCTGACCCCGGATTCGGTTTTTCAGCAAAAAGAATTAGTTTTGAAGATAGTGAAGAAGTATTGACCGGTGGGAACGGTATTACCGGTCATGATGAATCAACTGAAAATATTCTGGTTACCTGGTCATCTGAAGAGTTTACAGCGCCTGACCCTGGTGTGGTTAATGAAGGACTTCCTGTAGAGTTATCTTCTTTTTCAGCTATAGTAAAAACTGATGTGGTCGAGCTTATCTGGAAAACTGCCAGTGAGATTAATAATCAGGGTTTTGATGTTGAGAGAAGTATCTCCGGCGATAACAACTGGGAAACTTTAGGATTTGTTAAAGGTGCCGGGAGTACAACAGAAGAGCAAAACTACTCGTTTTCTGATAAAGTAACTCTTGCGGGTACTTATGTATACAGGTTAAAACAAGTTGATTTTGATGGCACATACGAGTATTCAAACGTGATTGAAGTGAATTTTGGTGTTCCGTCTGATTTTGTTGTTGAGCAGAATTATCCAAATCCTTTCAACCCGACTACAACGATTAAATTTGCAATTCCAACCGAATCAATGGTGAATTTAACGGTATACAATTCACTTGGAGAACAAGTAGCAACTTTATTAAGTGAAGTAAAGGCTGCCGGATATCATACTGTTAATTTTGACGCTTCAAAACTTTCAAGCGGTTTGTATTTCTATTCTATTCAAGCCGGTGATTTTGTTAGTGTTAATAAGATGATGCTGATCAAGTAAATTGATATAAATGAAAGCTTAAAAAGAAAAAAGCCTTACCAGAAAATGGTAAGGCTTTTTTTGTAAGTCGGGGTGATAGGATTCGAACCTACGGCCTCTTCGTCCCGAACGAAGCGCGCTACCGGGCTGCGCCACACCCCGTTATTAACCAAATCAAATTTAAGTGTTAAAAGGGAATATTTCAAATAATATTTATATCACGATTAACAATTACATTAACTTTATGCGGTAGTAGTATGAATTTAACGGGATGCGGTGCTGACAGTTGAATGCAATTATAAAATGATATTTATTTTTTGTATTTTTAATATTAATTAAACAGATATTTTGTCATACTTTAAGAAAACAATGAACAACATACTTAAAATAGATTATCAAAGGTTTTCTCTACCAAACGGATTGGAAGTAATATTGTACCCGAAGCAGGGTATCCCGTTAGTTTCGCTTAATATCTGGTACAAGGTAGGTTCGGGAAATGAAACCGAGGGAAAAACCGGATTCGCTCATTTGTTCGAGCACATGATGTTCCAGGGTTCGCAAAACATCCCAAAAGAAAAACATTTTCATTTTATTCAGGAAGCCGGTGGTAGTTTAAACGGATCGACGAGTATAGATCGTACAAACTATTACGAATCGGTACCATCCAATTTCCTCGAGATGATATTATGGATGGAATCTGACAGGATGGGATTTCTACTGGAATCGTTAACACAGGAAAAATTGGATAATCAGAAAAGTGTTGTGATGAACGAGCGGCGCGAAAGGTATGATAATCAACCATACGGGAAGGCGTTCGAAACTATTTTTTCTAACCTGTATCCTAAAAATCATCCTTATCACTGGCCTACGATAGGGTGGATGGAGGATATTGAAAAGTTTAATCTTGAAGATGTACGATCGTTTTTTAAAAAATATTATGCTCCGAACAATGCCACCCTTGTGCTTTCGGGAGATTTTGAATCCGGGAAGGCTAAAGAATTGATCGAAACGTATTTTGGTGATTTAAAAGGTAACGGCAGTGTTGAGAATGTAATAACTCCTGATTTCCATCTGGTTGAATCAAAAGAAATTGTGATGGAAGATGACGTTCAACTATCACGAATTTACATGGCGTGGCACTCTTGTAAAGCTTTTGAAAAAGATGATGCTGCCCTCGATATATTATCGGATCAGATGGGCGGCTCTAAAAATGCAAGATTATATAAATCTCTAGTGCATGAAAAACAGATGGCGCTTGATGTAAGTGTTTTCCAGTATTCCGGGAAATACGATGGGAGTTTTATTATCGTTGTAACTGCCATCCCCGGAGTAGAATTGGCTGATTTAAGAAAAGAGATACTTTCCGAGATTAATCTTCTGGCGCAAAAGGGGATAACCGATGAGGAAATGACACGCTCAAAAAACAGTATAAAATCTACTTTTATTTATTCTATTCAGAATCTGGATACAATTTCCGATCACCTGAACTATTATAATTTTTACAAAGGGGAGCCGGATTATTTTAATACGGACATCGCGAGGTATCAGGAGACCGATAAAGAGGATGTCAGGGAAGTATGTGAAAAGTATTTACAAAAACCATTTGTTGAATTGCAGATTATCCCCAGGAATAATAAAGGATGAGTTTGATTGACAGGAGTATAAAACCCGGGTCTTCGGGTAAAATAAAAATATCTCTACCAAATATTGAGTTGTTTCATGTTGGCACGGATATACCGTTTTACATGGTTCACAAAACAGATTTGCCGATAGTTAATTTGAGGTTTATTTTTAATTGCGGGAGCAAAACCGATCCAAAGCTAAAAACCGGATTGTCATATATTACATCCATGCTGCTGGATGAGGGAGCAGGAGGTTTATCCACATTTGAGATTGATGCGGCATTTGAAAAACTAGGCTCCGGGTTCTCTATCAGCACCAGCCAGGATTCTATTTTTATTTCACTTTTAACGCTAAATGAAAATGTTGAAGCTTCTTTAGAACTTCTTGCCAAGGTTATAAATGAGCCGACATTTAGCCAGGAAAGTTTTGATATCGAGAAGCACAAACTTTTTAACAGAATTAAAAGAAAAAATGATGATCCCGGTTATATAGCAAACAATAGTTTCGAAAATCATTTGTTCAAGAACACCGGGTATGAACACCCCCCACTGGGTTATTCGGACGATGTAACAAATCTTGGAAATGATGATGTAACGGAATTTTATAAAAAATATCTTGTAAGGGAAAACCTTACAATACTTGCTGCCACTTCAATTACTCCTGAAAAACTGGTCAAGCTTGTTGAGAAGCATATTTATCCGGTACAGAAAGGTGAAAAGCTTGTTGAAAGCATTAAACTTCCTGATGAAGAAGCAGGAAGATTTATTTTTGTACATAAAGAAAATGCAGCGCAAAGTGAAATAAGAATCGGGCATAGAACAGGTTTGCGCGGTGAAGAAAATTACTATTCCAAAATTTTGTTAAATACAATTTTCGGGGGACAATTTTCATCACGGTTAAATCTGAATTTGCGTGAAGATAAAGGTTATACATACGGAATTCATTCCGGATTTAATTATTATCGTGAAGCCGGTTTTTTTGAAATAACCACATCAGTTCAGGGCAAGGTTACTCACGATGCCGTTACCGAGATAATGAAAGAAATAAATAAAATATATTCCGGAGTGACAGAGGGAGAACTTACCTTTGCAAAATCTTATCTCATCAGGAGGTTCCCATCACTTTTTGAAACTTACGGGCAACTTATCAACCATCTTACAGCGATGATTAATTTTGATTTGCCAAGGGATTATTTCTCCACATACCTTGATAATATAAGGGCCGTGAGTATTGATGAGGTTAACTTTGCCACAGGACTTATCTCAACTGAGAGATTAAACACGGTTATCGTGGGGAATAAAGATATTGCACTTGAAAAGTTTGAAAATGCAGAAGGGATGAATTTTAAACCCGGGAATATCAAAAACATCTAGTTGTTAAAGATACTCACTTAATGGGTGCACAAGTAACTTATACCCGAATTTACGCAGTTTATTGATGTCATCGATGATATTGTAAAACTTTTCTGCGGGAATTAAAAATAACTTTTTCTCATCGGGACCGGAAGATTTGGCATAAAAATAAATTCGCGAGAGCAAATCATCGATACTCTCGGAGTCAAGTTTTTTATATCTCGCCATACTGTACAAAACACAATTTTTTTCCGCAAACCGGTCTCTTAAAAAACTAAAAATAACAGAATTGTATAACTCTGAATTGTTATCGATTATAAATCCGGTAGCACCTTTATACTCGGTTGTGATTTTTTGAATAGCCTTGTTAAGCTCAGATTTAGTTTCGTCTGGCTCCAGGATATAAGGTTCCTGAAGCTGGTCATTTATCATGACAAAAAATTGTTTATTATAAAATTTTGCACGTTCTCTTAACACATCGCCATCGGGGGTTGGGGGGATACAGATGCCGGTAGAGTAAGGCATTGCAAGAAGGTGCTCACTCTGTTCCCGAGATAGTTCGCTCATTTTGGTTATCAGGAATGTTAACGTGGGATAATTTCTGAGTGTATCGGGAATAGTACGGAAAGTGGCTTCCAGCTTTTGTTCATCATTAACACTAACTTTCAGTAAAGTTCGTGTATCTTGTTTTTCCTCCCGGGCACGTATTTTAACATCAGTTTCGGGATTGAGTGAAAAAAATTCGCGGAGTACCTCGAGATGAGGAAGATCACCGGGAAGGGTGATAAAAAAACGATATGTTAGCGAATCACCTGGATGATTTTTAAAATTACGTTTTTCAATCCAGTTTTCTTTAATTCCGTAATTATTCAAAGCCGTAAAAAGCCGTTCTTCCAATTGTTTGGAAGAAACTTCATTAAGTTTGACCTTTGGTTTATCGGCATCTATCTTATCAATGATAATATCAGTTAGAATAAGTACCAGAGCAATCGCGAATAATATGCTGATTAATTTTTTTTGAAGTTCCAAACGGAAACCTAGGTGGATTTAATAAAGTTTTTTATTTGCTTGAAAGTGGAATTAAACAAGTCCTCGAAATTTACAATAAGTTTAGAAATTTCCCAATGGTTCTGATTTTTAGCTAATTGTTCAATTTCTTTTGCAAGATCGCCAAGGTGTTTACCACCGATGTTATAGGATAATCCTTTAATAGCGTGGGCAGTTTTACTCACTTCGTCAAGATTACTATTATTAAGGTGGTTTTTGAGAACCTTAATATTTTCAGTAATGTTTTTTTGTGACATATTAACAACATCAAGAAAGAATGTTTTGTCTTCTTCGTTTCCAACATATTCAAAGATTACATCGGTATCGAGGAGGAAAGATTCGGGGAGAGAAATACTTTCAATTTCATCATTTGAAGTAAGCAATTCTTTTTTATCAAGAATTTCAGTTCCGAACCGTGCGATTACATCTTTTATTTTCTGTACAGTAACCGGTTTGCTCATGTAATCATCCATGCCTTTTTCGAGACATTTTTCCCTGTCTTCCTTAAGTGCATTAGCCGTTAGAGCAACAATCTTAGGCCTTTTTTCACCATACTGCCGAATAATAACCTCGGTAGCCTCGAAACCATCCATAACGGGCATCTGAATATCCATAAAAATGAGGTCATACGAGCGCTTTTCAAGGTAGTCAATAACTTCTTTACCGGTGCCGGCAACTTCGGCAACATAGCCCAATTTTTTCAAAACATGAACAATAAATTTCTGGTTGACAGGGTTATCTTCGGCTGCTAAAATTTTAATAGGATATTGATCAGCAAATCGAATATTTTCACTGGAACTTTTGCCTTTGTTGTCGACCATTTTATTGGGCTCCGTATAAAAGATGAAATACAATACATCAAATAGTTGAGATTGTTTAATCGGCTTTGTAAGGTGAGCCGACAGATATTTTTGAGCTTCGGATCTTTGAGACTCAGAGAATGAAAAAGAAGTGATAAATACAATAGGGATGTTTTCATTTTTCATAATATCCCTGATCCGGCGTGCCACCTCGAGTCCGTTCATTCCCGGCATCTGCATGTCAAGAATGATTACATCATATTTATCGCCATTAAGAATTGAGGTGATACCTTTAATACCGGAATCAACCGAAGTTGGTTCCATTCCCCATTTTTGTGTAATTGTTTCAAATATTTTTAGATTAGTAAGGTTATCATCGATAATTAAAACTTTTTTATCATATAAAACTTCATACTGGTAATCTCGAACAACCTTGTCAGAAATAATTTCGGAGTTAATAGTAAACTGGAAGATTGAACCTCTCCCTTCCTCACTTTCAACCCAGATTTCACCCTCCATTAAAGATACAATTTTTTTGCAGATTGCAAGTCCCAGACCGGTTCCACCAAATTTTCTTGTGGTTGAAGAATCAATTTGGGAGAATGGTTTGAACAAGTTTTGGATTTTATCCTTGGGGATACCAATACCCGTATCTTTAACCTTAAAATGAAGCACAATTTTTTTGTCTTCACGTTTAACAATACTAACATGAATAAAAACTTCGCCGTAGTGGGTGAATTTAATAGCGTTGGCGAGAAGATTTACCAAAATCTGCCGCAATCTTGAAATATCGCCCTGGATAACCTCCGGAACACCTGCATCAATAAGGTATGCCAGTTCAACTCCTTTTTCCTGGGCACTTGTTGCGAGCAAATCAACTGCTTCTTCAACGCATTGATTAATTGAGAAAGGTGCTTCTTCAAGGTCCATTCGCCCGGCCTCAATTTTGGAATAATCGAGGATATCATTTATTAACGTGAGAAGTGACTCACCGCTGGTACGAATAATGTCAACATATTCTTTTTGTTCGATATTAAGGTCGGTTTCCGCCAGAAGGCTGGTCATACCGATGACACCGTTCATGGGGGTTCTGATCTCATGACTCATCGTTGCAAGGAATTCTGATTTTGCCCGTGAGCCTGCTTCAGCAGCATCCTTGGCGTGTTTGAGCTCTTCTTCCTGCTCAATTTTTTTAGTGATATCCTCGATCATTACAATGTGATACTTAAGTGAATTTTCCTGATTCCTGACAAGGGAAATGGTAATCCTTGCCCAGATAGAATTGAGATCACCTTTTTTAAGTTTTCTTTCGATAATATAGCTTGCTATTTCGGCGTTTCGCAACTTTTGGTAGAGAGCGATATGCTCGTCTTCGTCAGCAGTAACAATAAAATTACGAAAATCCCGATTAACTAATTCTTTTTCCAGGGAGCCCAGCATCCTGACTAATGCCGGGTTAATATCGAGAATATTCCAATTGGGGTCTAATTGCGCAATACCAATTGCCGCACCTTTAAAGAGGGATTTAAACCGGGATTCACTTTCCCTCAGGGCATTTTGGGCTTCCATCCTATCAGTAATATCTCTTGAGGAAGAAAGAGCTCGCTCCAGTCTTCCATTTTCATCTGTAAATGGTTGTGTAAGGCTTTCCATCCAAATGAATTCACCGGCTTTATTTTTTGCCCGGTAGTGAATAAGATTTTCTGCTGAAAAATCTATGCCCGATTCAACGGCATTGCCTTTAAGGTATTTAATTTCAGAAATACCAAAAGCTTCGAAAGGATGTTTGCCATTTAATTCTTCCGGTTCATAGCCGAAAATTTCTTTAACAGAAGGTGAAATATAGCTGAAATTACCGGCAGGAGTGTGCAAACAAATAAGGTCTTTCATGTTTTGCGTGATAAATCTGAAGCGTTCTCTACTTTCCTCAAGTAAACGTTCGGTAGCATAAATTTCGCTGATATCCTTTGCTATTGTGATAGCACCGCGGGAATTCCCCTGTTCATCTACAATTGGTTTCGCGTTTATCTCAAGGAAAATAATTTCATTATCACTATTCTCTGCTCTAAGAATAACTTCTCTGGGAGATTCAGCACGTTTTACTTTATTTAGGATTGTATTCCATGAGAACTCGTTGGATGAATCGTTTTTAAGATAGTTGTAAAAATTACCCCTGAAATTATTTGCTTCATAACCCAGAACGCTTTTTACTGAATCTGTTGTGTAGTTAATATTTCCGTCTGTATCGAAACGAAAAACAAAATCCTGCGAATGAGTAAGTAAAAGTTGTTGTTGTTCAACCAGATCGGAAAGTTCGGTGCGGTTCAAGGCAAGTTCACCGAATGCCGCATCGCGTTGGTTTATAATAGTCCAGAAAACCGCAACAATTATCCCGATAATAAATAAGAGTAAAGATAGAATTATTATAAAATTACGGCGTATAGAGATCAGCAGAGTCTCTTTTTCAGTAGAAAAAAGTATTCCATAATCCTGTTCAAAAATATCAAGGGGATAATAAACTGAAATCAATTCTACCTTATTATCACCATACATGATGCTATGTTCAATCTCACCCCTGTAACCCTGCGATATCTGATCGGAAATTATTCTCTCATCATCTTTATCAAGCTTAATTGCCCGGCGGTTTGTCTCCGGTTCACTAAAGTAATATGAAATAATACCTTTGCCGGGTTTGAAGATAAACTGCCATGAATTCTGCCCGAGGTAATAGTTGCGGAATTCTTCGCGTATAAGTCGGTCAATAGAAAGGTAAGCATTAATTTGGGCAATAGTTTCACCCTTTGAGCTGAAGACAGGAAGAATAAGAACCACTTCGTTATCATGATTTATCATACCGGTAGTAGTTTCAATTTCTTTCACTGCATTTTGAGATTGTTCCAGCTTTTGTGAATAATAATTATTGTCATCAATTTTGATTCGCAGAATAGAAGTGGGAGTAATAAACTGCAAAGAATCGAGCATTTCCTGAAAGCGGGAGTATAATCGTCTTATACGTGTACGATTTAACCTGTTTCTTTCCGGGTCCTTAATGAAATATTCCCAATCATCGGAAGCAAGGATGTAACGCAGTTCGTTCTCGAAAGTTTCAATATCGATTGAAACATTCCTGCCGCAAATTGTCACCTGATTAGAGAGAAGGTCTGCCTGTGTATTTACTTCATTTCTCAAAAGGGTAAAATAATAGTATCCTGTTAATCCCAACAGGATAACAATTATCGAAAGGATAAGAATGTAAAAACGTTTATTATTCATAATATTCTAAAAATACTATTGCCCAGTGAAATCGGGTTTCCGTTTTTCGAGGAACGCATTTGTTCCCTCTTTAAAATCTTCAGTACCGCAGCATACGGCAAACAAACCTGCTTCAAGGTGCTGACCTTCTTTTTCTGATAGTTCATCACAGCTGACAATAGCCTTTACAGACATACGAACAGCGACCTGCCCTTTCTGATTTATTTTTTTCGCGAGGGCATAGGTTTCATCGAGTAAATTTTCCGGTTCATAAATTTTATTAACCAAACCAATCCTGAATGCTTCATCCGCATCGATCATATCTGCCGAAAGAATCATCTCAAGCGCTCTGCCCGTGTTGATCAATCGGGCGAGACGTTGTGTACCGCCATACCCCGGGATTACGCCAAGATTAACTTCCGGTTGCCCGAATTTTGCTGTTTTCGAGGCAATCCTGATGTGGCAGGCAAGGGCAAGTTCACAACCGCCACCAAGGGCATAACCATTAACAGCAGCAATAACCGGTTTAGCAAGGTTCTCAATAAGATTAAAAACTTCCTGTCCGGATTCAGCAAATTCTTTACCGCTCAGTAAATCGAGTTTATTTAACTCAGAAATATCAGCACCTGCCACAAAGGCTTTATTGCCGCTGCCGGTAACCACAACAACATTAATTTTATCGTCGTTTTTAATGAGTGTAAACACAGATTTAATTTCTTTAAGTGTTTCGGCATTGAGAGCATTTAATTTCTCAGGTCGATTTATTGTGACTGTTGCAATATTATCGGTAACACTAAATAATAAATTTTTATATTCCATCTCAAAAGCCTTATTAGTTAAAAAATAATATAAACAGGTATCGTTACCCTCATGTTAAATGATAAATACTGATTACCATAAAAGTAATTGTAATAACCAAGCACATCGAGTAAAAACATTGAAAAACCGGCACCGATATGACCACCAATGTACGCGGTATCTTCAGTAAAGTTTCTCATATTGCTATCGGATTTAAACCTGTGAGCTTTTTCAAAAAAACCAAATGACCCGCCAAAATCTAGAACCGGCATTAGAATTACGATATTTTCGAAAAGGGGATTAAAATAGTAGCGGAACCCGGCGCTGAGCGTGAGTACATTCGAGGAAAAGGAAGAATATGCGGTCTGTTTATACAGTTCCTGGCTTCCCGGGAAGTGAGCGTAACCCAATGTTCCGTATAAGAATAGAGGGAACACTTTGTTATCTGTATAGGAAAAAGTAGAGTTAAAACCGGGACCCATCCCACTGCTTTTTGAAAGGTTGCCCACGGGGAACCGGGGACCTACTTCAACGGCAAGGAAAGCTCCCCGCGCCTGTCCGAATTGAAACAATTGAGCGCTGGTGATAACCGAAGAAAATAATATTATCAGTATCAGTTTTTTCATAATTATTTATGCAATATTAAATCGGTACCCACCCCGAATTTATAAACTAAAATACCGCCAAGTCTCCCGGTTTCGTAAGTAAAATAGATACCAAAAATTAAAAGAATAGCTAAAATATACCTTATTTTTAACAATATTTTTTTGGAAATATGAAGATAAACTCTTAAAACTGTAAAAAATATAAAATACCAGAGAAAAAGATTTGCAGAATCTTCATGTGCTGATACCGCTGTTGAAAGTTCAGGTGAAATTGTAACCGCAGATTCATTGAGTAAATGCATTGCCTGATTTCCGGTTAGTACGGAGAGTACCGCACCTGTTATCCCAATAATAAGTAATACAAGGGAAGTTTTATAAAATGTGAGATCATTTTTAAAGAGGGCAAATATTTCGAAAAGAGAGTAAACTATCATTATCGCTATGGGAAAATGAACAGTAACAGGATGCAATTTTGATAGAAATTCCATTATTTTTCCAGTATCTCTTTTGTTTTTTTATGGCGAACAGTAAACATAATCCACAAGCCTAACAGAATAAAGGGGGAGGCTAGTAAACCAAAAAAACCAAAAGGAGGAGTAAAAAATATCCGGTCGGTCATTCTGGTTCCATTCGCATCCTGTTCAAATATATGATAATGTTTCCAATATTTAAAGACACCTTTTAATTGTTCATCGCAAATCACATTTGGTTCTCTAAACTCTGAAATTTTAACGAGCCACTCTGAAGTGAAAAAAAACTGTTTTACTTCAAGTGTAACCTCACTATTTAGTTTAAGTGGGGAATCTGTAATTTTAACAATTTTTGCACTTAAACCGGGTGGCGAAATTCTGGAAATATTTTCAGGATTAAGGTGGAAATTAAATGCTTTATCAATCTCACATTCTAATAAAACTTTTTTATTAAATTTCATATTTGTTTATCCGCATAAAATTGAACCTCCGTTTACACTTAAAATCGCACCGTTAATATGTCTTGCAAGGTCAGAGGCGAGAAATAATACAGGACCGGCAATATCCTCGGCCGTTGCAATTCTCCTAACAGGAATTTCCTCGATTTCGTTCTGCATATACTCTTTATCGGAAAAAACTTTTTCAGTCATAGGTGTTAAAACCCAACCCGGTGCAACGGCATTGGTGTTGATGCCAAAAGGCCCTAATTCGGAAGCAAGAGATTTAGTAAATGCATTAACGCCCCCCTTGCTGGCAGCGTACAATGAATAGTTGGCTTCACCCCGTTGAGAAGCGGTGGAAGAAATATTTATAATCCTGCCGGATTTTTCTTTTTTCATATTCGCGGCAACTTCACGTGTAACGATAAAAGTTCCGGTAAGATTTGTTTTAATAGTTTTTTCCCACTGTTCCACGCTAGTTGAATTAAGTTCGCCGCGCTCCCAAATTCCTGCGTTATTAACGAGGATATCAATTTTTGATGTTTTCTCAATAATTTGTTTCACAACATTTTTTACCGCGTTTTCATCAGTAACATCAAGCTTAAAAATACCCCGGCAGTTATAGCGAGATTTTATGATTTCAGCATTTTTATCGTCGGAATTGTATGTAAAAAATGTATCAGCCCCCGCAGTTGAGAAAAGCTTAACGCATGCCTCACCAATTCCTTTTGAACCTCCGGTTATTAAAACTGTTTTACCATTAAGATTTATCATTTTTATACCTCACTTTAAATAAAAATAATCCTTTGGCAGGAACAGATTGAGCCGCAGCAGCACGGTCTTTTTCTGCAAGAATAGAATGAAGATAATCACCGGGATTCTCTTCAAAATATGCTTTCAAAAGTGTTCCTGCAATAGTTCTAACCATACCATATAAAAATCGGTTACCCCTGATGTAAAATTTTATAATATCACTGCTCCCACTCCAGTGGAGTGAACTTAATGTACAGAATTTATTTTCCTGTTCTTCATTTTTTTTTGACAAAGATGTAAAATCATGGTTTCCAAGCAACTGTTTTGAAATGTAATTCAACCTGTTTAGATCGTAATCAAATAGTTGCGGGTTATTCCATGCAAAGTCATTATAAAAGGGGGAGTGGTGTTTTGTAACAATATACAGATAAGAACGAGAAATTGCATCAAATCGTGAATGAAAATTCTCGTGTACCTCTTCCATGGAGATGATCGAAATATCGTCAGGGGTTAATGCATTTATCGAGTGCCTTATCTTAAACTTATTTAACTCGTTTTTGACCCTGAAATTGGCTGTCTGTCCAAGTGCATGTACACCGGTATCCGTTCTACCGGAGCCGGTAATGGAAACTTTTTCTCTAAGACAGACGGCTAGAGCGTTTTCAATTTCGCCCTGAACAGTATTTGCATTTTCCTGCTTTTGCCACCCGGCATAATTTTTACCATTGTACTGGATAATCAGTTTATAGTTTTTCATAATATGCAGACATTTAGAAGAATTTTATAATCTAAGAAATTAAGGTATTACATTAACATATACTTGGATAATGTAGATCAATACTCTCTTGTGATAAAGGAAACAAGGTAAAAATTTCTTTTTATTTTTGAAAGATTTAGATGTAATTTTGTAACTGAAAAATCTTCCCTTTTATTTAATATTTTGTTTTAGCGCGAGGCAGGCATGGCAGAAGAGTTATACCTTATGTACAAAATAAAAGACCGTAAATCGGGTAAATTAAAGGAATGTTATATAAAAATTCCCGATATTACGCCCTATCTAGTAAATTGTGAAGAAGTTCTTAATCCTCATGAATATAAAGTTATTGAAAAAGCTTTAACAAAAAAAGAGGATTACGAAAAATGGAAACAAAATTTAAACTCATTAAAGATGAGGTGAAATCCCAGGGGAGGTAAGATATGGCAAAAAATTCATCATTCGATATCGTTTCAGAAGTTGATTTTCAGGAAGTGGATAACGCGGTAAATCAGGCAGTTAAAGAGATCGCACAGAGGTATGATTTAAAAGATAGCCATACTGAAATTGAGCTGGTAAAAGCAGACAAACAAATAAAAATCAATACAAAAGATGATTATTCTCTTTCTCAAAGTTTTGATATAATACAATCTAAATTTATCAAGCGTAAAATTTCGCTTAAGACTTTAAAAACGAATGAACCTGAACCCGCATCCGGTGGGAGAATTAAACAAGTTATCGACCTCCAATCGGGTATTTCCAAAGAGAATGCGAAAAAAATTACAAAGCTTATCAAAGACCTTAAAATTAAGGTCAACGCCCAGATAATGGATGAGCAGGTAAGGGTGCAGGGTCCGAACAAGGATGATCTTCAGGCAGTAATTTCAGCGGTTCGCGAGGCAGATTATGATTTCCCGGTGCAATTCGTGAATTATAAATAATATTACCCGCCTTACACCTATCTTGAGCTCAACGAAATAATTTCAAATTTTGCATAAAAACAAAGCCCTCAATGATATTGAGGGCTTCGGCAAGTAGTGATTATTTTTCTTTTAGTTAGTTGATATAAAAAGTTATAAAAAAATATTGTAATTGTAAATGGCTTAATTTAACATTTTTTCAACAATCTTTTCAAAACCGGAAACGGCATCATCAATTTTAGATATATCCTTTCCACCGGCAGTTGCGAGATGAGGTTTTCCGCCTCCTCCGCCATCAACCATTTTAGCAACCTCACCAACAATTTTTCCGGCAAGCAGCTTTTTATCTTTAATTAAATCATCGGAGACAACACATACAATCCCAACTTTCTCCTCGAAAGGAGCAATTAACATTCCCACTCCGGATTTCATTTTATTGCGAAGTTCATCACCCATTGATTTTAGTTCATTCATATCAACGGCATCAACTTTTCCCTTGAATACCATAATACCGCCAACTTCAGCGGGAGTGGAAGTAATAACATCAATACCGCCAAGTTTATCTTTAAGCTGCAGCTCTGATATTTGTTTCTCAAGTTTTTTACGTTCGTCATTCAATTCGGCAATCTTGTGATGAGCCGCGGCAATTTCTGATTCCTGCTGGTGAATGAATTTTTCCACGCCGGCGCCTGTAACTGCTTCAATTCTTCTAACACCACTGGCGATAGAGGATTCGGATAAGATCTTGAACATCCCGATCTGGGCGCTGTTGGTAACGTGTGTACCACCGCAAAATTCTTTTGTAAACTCGCCAAACTGCACAACATTTACCTTATCGCCGTATTTGTCGCCAAAAAACATGAGCGCACCCATCTCTTTTGCCTGTTCAAAATCGATATTACGGTGATGCGTTAGATTAAGGTTTTCTCGTATTTTTTCATTTACTATTTTTTCAATCTCGGCAATCTCAGAAGTAGTTAATTTTGAAAAATGTGCAAAATCAAAACGAAGTCTGTCCGGTCCAACATAAGAACCTGATTGTTTAACATGTTCACCAAGCACAGAGCGCAAAGCTTTATGCATGAAGTGAGTAACGGAGTGATTCCGCATTATATCCCATCTTCTCTCGCTGTCAACATAAACATCCACGATTTCGCCAATTTTTAGCGGAACAGAATTATTCTCAGTAACGTGGATTACAACGCCGTTCTTTTTGATAACATCTGTAATATTGACTTTTTTCTCATCTTTAATAATGTATCCGGTATCAGAAACCTGTCCGCCAGATTCAAC
>Ga0209692_10001656_pt1 | contig 28960 bp, 24 predicted proteins | sample tdDd472_FD_187129 | JGI IMG/M metagenome (GOLD analysis project Ga0209692, IMG submission 187129) | Marine sediment microbial communities from the Atlantic coast under amendment with organic carbon and nitrate - tdDd47.2 (SPAdes)... | ecosystem: Environmental > Aquatic > Marine > Coastal >... | reverse complement strand
ATACCTCGGACGGCACATGGGCGCAGCGTCTCTCCGGCGAGAACTCCATTCTCATTCGGCAGTATACCGACGGGGGCGACATCACCATCGATGCATCCAACTTGCTCGATAGCAGCAACAACGCGGCAGTCACCCAGATAACCTCCTTCACCATCGATGCACTCGACGGCACCCATGGCTGGGTTGCAGGGGATTCGGCGACAACAAGCGATTTGAACGCCCGTTTCGTTTCCTTCAACGGCGACGGCACACCGGACGAATTCTTCGGCAAGAGCGAAGCCGAACAGGCCGATCCGCGAGGTTCCATTTCCATCGATTGGGCCAACGGTTCTTCGGATATGAATGGTTCCGATCAGCCGGAAATTTCCTTCTTCACCGGCAACTACAACGTGGCCGATGGCTTGACCCAGTTCGCCGGGGAATATCAAATCAACTACATCTCGCAAAACGGCGCCAAGTTCGGCAACTTCGCCGGGGTCAGCATCGGCGAGGATGGCATCGTTACGGCCTTGTTCGACAACGGGGTGACAAGACCGGTCTTCATGATCCCGATCGCCACCTTCGTCAACCCCAATGGCATGGAGGCTCTGACCGGCAACGTCTGGATCGAGACCGATTTCTCCGGCCAACCCACCGTCCGAGAAGCGGGCGAAGGCGGAGCAGGCTCTACCAACTCAGCGACTCTCGAAGCCTCAACCGTCGATTTGGGTGCGGAGTTCACCTCGATGATCACCACCCAGCGGGCCTATTCGGCAGCCGCCAAAATCATCACCACTTCGGACGAAATGCTCGAAGAACTGATGCGGGTGAAACGCTAAGTTTAAAGTTTGGGCCTAGCGGCCTGATCGGAATGCGCTTCTTGGCGCACTCCATCGATCAGCCCGCAAGTAGAATCCCTTTACGGTTCTTAGCCCTAGAAAGGGGGTTTCGGCAGAAAGCCGGGCCCCCTTTCGTTTTTCCGGTTTACCCCACCCCTTCCCCGTGGTCTCATTTTCAAACGATTCTCTTATCCCAACCAGCGTAGCCCATGCGATTCAACCTGAAAGTCTACGATCAGCCGCCCGCCAAGCAGCCAAGCCAGGCCGAGGTGAGCGAAGCCGTCGAGATACATAAACAGGGCGATCTCGAAAAGGCCGTCAAGCTGTACCGTAAGCTTACTAAAAAATACCCCCGCAACCCGCAGTTGGCCTTCCTCCAGGAAATCATCGAAATTCAACAAGATGGCTGGCAGGACGACATCCCTTTGGTCAACGACATTCTGGTTGGCAACAAAGGACTGGCGGCAGCCAACCGGGTTTTTGGCGGGTATCTTCTGGGCTTGAAGCGTTCGAAAGAAGCCGAACGGTTTCTACTAAGGGCTGAAAGCGATTTCAGGCGCGATCCGCTTTACCTCTACCACATGGGCGCAGCGCTGGCGGATCAGGAAAAGTTCGAGACGGCGGAAGTCTGGCTTCAACAAGCCCTCCTGCTGAATGCCGATTTTCCTTCGACGTATTTCGAACTGGGCAACATCTATCAAAAGACCGAACGCCTGGAAAAAGCCGTTGCCTGCTACCAAAAAGCGATTGAACTGGATCCCGAATTTTTCGGAGCGTTCAGCAACCTCGGCGGCACGTTTTTGCGGATGATGCGCCTTAAGGAAGCGATGGCTTGTTTCGACCGTTGCATGGAACTCAATTGGGACGATAAGTCGATCAAGGGCCGGGCCGCCATCACCATGATGGCGATGGGCATCCTTCCGGACGCCTGGAAGCTTTACGAATACGCCATGCCAGCGGGGGACCGGACCAAACACGGGCCGCTGGAACTGCCCAAACCGCGTTGGAACGATCAAGACCTGACCGATAAAGGCATCCTGATCTGGCCCGAACAGGGCATCGGCGACAACCTGCGTTTCTCTTCCTGCCTCCCCGACCTCATTGAGCGCGCCGGTCACGTTATCGTCATTACCGCAAAACGTCTTGCGCCGCTTTTCGCCCGCTCGTTTCCCAAGGCCCGCGTCATCGCCAGCGACGAAGAAACCGTGGAAATGGATTCCTTTGAGTACCATCTGCCCATCGGCTCACTGCCGCTTTATTTCAGGCAAACCCAAAAGGACTTTCCCAACCGACAACGCTATCTGACCCCCGCCCCCGAAGCCGTTGAGCATTGGCGACAACGCCTTGCCGAGTTGGGCGACGGCCTCAAGATCGGCGTTTGCTGGGAAAGCCAGCTTCAAACGGCGGACAACCGGCAGCATTTCTGCACCCTCGATAAATGGGAACCGGTTTTCAAGGCGCCGGGGGCCACTTTCATCAACCTTCAATACAACCTGACGCCGGAAACCCTCGCTAAAGAAAACGCAAAGTACGACACCGACATCATTGGGCTCGAGATTGATCTCTACAACGATCTCGATGGTGTGGCCGCTCTTGAGGAGGCGCTCGACCTGGTCATCACCGTCGGAACCTGTATGAGCGACTTTGCAGGTTCGGTCGGCACCGAATGCTGGACCCTCTTGCTCGACTGGTGCCCCGATCTTCTGGGAACGGACAGGCTGCTCTGGTATCCAAACACACGGGTATTTACCCGTCATTGGGACGAACCCTGGGAAGTTCTGTTACAAAGGGTCGCCAACGCACTGGAAGAAAAACTCACACCCCAAAAAACGGCTTTTCAAGCTCCGGCGTCACGTAATGCCCCCTGCCCTTGCGGCTCGGGAAAACGTTACAAACACTGTTGCGGAGCAGCCAGTTAACCCGCCATGGAACAGGCCTTTCAACAACTTTTCATGTCGGCCCTTCAGGCCCATCAGGCGCAAGACCTTGAAAGGGCCGTCAAAGGTTATGAAGAGGTGCTCAAACAAGCACCGCAATTACCTGAAGCGCTTAACTTTTACGCCATGGCGCTCTACGGACTTGGGCGGACGGGAGAGGCTCTCAAGCAGCTACATCAGGCCGTTACCGTCAAGCCCGATTTTGCCGATGCCTACAACAACTTCGGTAACATCCTCCATGAGACGGGGGATTGGGACGGGGCCTTTGAGGCCTATAAAAAGGTGATCGAAATCCGCGCCGAGTCGCCCGACGCCTATTACAATTTAGCGATTATTTTCCTTGAGCGGGATTACTTCGAAAAGGCCGCCGAAGCAGCCAGGCGAGCAGTTTATTTCAAACCAGATTATCCGGAAGCCTACACCGCCTGGGGCACAGCCCTGATAAAACTGCGTGATGTCGAAGGGGCTAGAACGGCGCTCAACAAGGCGCTTCAATTAACCCCGGATAATGACGAATGCTATCGGAAGCTGGGCGACCTCGCCATGGCGGTCGGACAGCTCGACGAGGCCGCCACCTTGCATCGCCGCGCTATTGAGATCAACCCGGGGCAGATCGGTTCATACCGCTGCCTAGCCGAGCTTTCTCTTGAAAAAGAAGAGGGCGATGAAGCGCTAAGAAAGTTGGAAAATATTGCTGAGCGACAAACCGGGGACGAAGAAACGGCAAACGCCAATTTCGCCCTGGGGACTGTAAAAGAAAAAATCGGCGATCATCAGGGGGCTTTCACCAACTATCTCAAAGCCAATCGGCACAAGCGCCGTACAATCGATGTAAATATCGACGCAGATATTCGTCAACTGGCGTCAACGCCTTCCGTTCTGACCCCTGAGTACTTATCCAGCCATCAAAACCGGACAACCTTTGAAGGTCCGATTTTTATTGTTGGAATGCCGCGTTCCGGCACGACGCTCAGCGAACAAATCGTCGCCAGTCATTCCCAGGTGACGCCGAAAGGCGAACTCCCCTACTTTTCCCAAATCGCCATGGGGTTTCAAGCGCCGAAAAAATTTCCCGAGAACCTGTCTGGGCTCAATTCAGACGTTTTCATGCGAATGGCGGAGTTCTATCTGGAAAAGGCGGAAGAAAGTCCAACCCCCTTTTTCACCGATAAACTCCCGGCGAATTTCCGATTCATCGGCCTCATCCATATGATGTTCCCAAAGGCGCCGATTATTCACTGCCTACGCGACCCTCTGGATACGTGTATTTCTTGTTTCTCGAAGAATTTCGCCCACGGCCAAAGTTTTAGTTACGACTTGGCGGATTTAGGACGCTACTACCGGGCCTATCGTGAACTCATGAACTATTGGGAAATGGCATTACCGGGACGAATCTTAACCCTCCGCTACGAGGAAACGGTGGCCGATTTAGAAAACCAGGCTACCCGCCTCCTTAAACACTGCGGCCTTCCTTGGGAAGAGCGGGTTCTTGAATTTTATAAAACCGACCGCCCGGTTTGGACGGCTAGCGCGGGGCAGGTTCAAAAACCGATCTATACCAAATCGCTCCGGCGCTGGCGGCGTTATGAAGAATTCCTCGCCCCCCTGATCGAGGCGCTTGGCCCCTACGCGGAAGAATCCTTATCGGCCGACAATCCGGCGACATAAACCGATTGTTTCTCCCGCCGATTATTTAAAACGAAGCGGTGGCCGAATAGGGATATCTCAAGCGCATGCTCCGGCCCTTCACCTATCGCCCGATACCGGCGCTCGAATTCAGATCTTTCGACTCCTTCAGGCAACCGACAAAGTTCGTCAAAATCTTTGCGGGTCCAGCATCTTTCTCCCCAATGCTCATCGACCGACGGCAAAGGGGCGTCATTGAGGGTAAAATGCTCCGCCAGAGCGTTGAACAAACCGATCAGCGAGGCAAAGCTCAACTGGTCGAGCGTCAAACGATCCGCACCCTTTGGAATATCGAATCGCTCCACCGCGACAATCGGGCCTCTATCCACTTCCGCCGTCATTTCATGAACCGTCGTGCCGAATTGCTCCAGCCCCTGATAAAGAGCGAACACGGAAGGGAAAAGACCGGGAAGTTCCGGTGGCCCGGGATGAAGATTGTAGGCGGGCCCATCGAGAGCAGCCAACTGGTCGGCACTCAGGATGACACCGGTCCCGGCGGCAATCAGTCGCGCTTCTTTTAACGGTTTGGCGAAACGCTCCGTTACATCGTCTTTTGAGGCCAAAAGAGTGATTTTTATTTCCGGTGTAGGCCCCCGCAATCCAGCTTCCAAAAACTGGGCCATAGTCGGCTCGGTCAGCAGCAAAATTTCTTTGGGCATCGGCCTCTCCCCACACAGGTTTCTCCATTGATCATAAGCCCCGAATCAGGCTAGGCAATATTTGCCGGGTGTTAACGTCTTCTTCAGCGTTGAAACGATAATCTCAATGATTGGATACGGCTCTCCGCTGTAAGAACGGGAAATCTAAAGAAGGCGGGGAAAAAGAAAAGCCGGAAGGCCAGCAACGTACTGTAACGATGGAAAAAATATCGTGGGCGCACTCGTCGAAACACTCAAGAACCTAGGCCCCATGCGCCTCGCCATCATGGGCGGAACGGTGGTTGGCCTTTTGGCTTTCTTCATTTTTCTGACCTCGCGACTAACATCACCGGCCATGTCGCTTCTGTATTCTGACCTGGACCCCAACGATTCGGGAGCTATCGTCAAGCAACTGGAAGCACAGAAAATTCCCTTCGAATTGGCCCGTGGCGGCACGGAAATTTATGTTCCCGGCGACAAAGTTCTGCGCACCCGCGTATCCATGGCCGAACAAGGCCTCCCCGGCGGCGGTTCGGTCGGCTATGAAATTTTCGACGAATCCGACGCTCTCGGCAGCACCAACTTCGTCCAGAACGTCAATCTGGTCCGCGCGCTCGAAGGCGAACTGGCCCGAACGATTCGCTCCATCACCAACGTCAAAGCAGCCCGCGTCCATCTGGTTATGCCGCGGCGAGAACTATTCAGCCGGGAGAAGCAGGAACCCAGCGCCTCCATCGTTTTACGCATGACAGGCTCATCCCGCCTAGCCAAAGAAAAGGTTCTTGCCGTTCAGCATCTGGTTGCCGCCGCCGTGCCCTCGTTAACGCCACGCCAAATCTCCATCGTCGATGACAAAGGCAATCTCTTGGCCCGGGGCTTCGACGACCCGGAAGGCCTCTTTGAAGAAGACGCGGAATCCAAACGAATCAACTATGAAACGCGCTTGGCTCGCACAGTTGAAGAGTTGCTCGAAAAATCCGTTGGCTTCGGTAAGGTCCGTGTTGAAGTGCGGGCCGATATGGACTTCGACCGCGTCACCACACAGGAAGAAACCTACGACCCAGACGGTCAGGTTGTTCGCTCCACCCAAACCAGTGAAGAGAACGCTCAATCACAAGATCGCGAACAGGACCTGCCGGTAAGCGTCGGCACCAACTTACCCGACAACAACGAAAGCGGAACCGGCGCATCGGCCCAATCGTCCGAGTCGCGGACTGACGAAACGGTCAACTTCGAAATTTCCAAAAGGGTCACCAGCACGGTTAAGGATACCGGCGTGGTCAATCGGCTGTCTGTCGCGGTATTGGTCGACGGCACCTACCGGGTCGATGAGAACGGCGACCGTCAATATTCGCCCCGCGCAACCGAAGAGATGGAACTACTCGCCACTCTGGCGCGCACGGCCATCGGCTTCAACGAAGACCGTGGCGACACCGTCGAAATCATAAACATGCGCTTCGTCGATGCCGAGATCGGCGAAGAGACCTTCGAAGAAATATTCTTCGGCTTCTCCAAGGAAGACCTGATGCGCTTTGCCGAGCTTCTGGTGCTCGCCATCGTCGCAATCCTGGTTATTCTCCTGGTCGTCCGTCCGTTGATTTCGCGGGCCTTCGAGGCCTCGCCCATGGCCGCAGGCATGGCCGAGGCGGAAGCAGCCCTGCTGGCTGAGGGGGCTGAAGCTCCGGCCCTTGCCGGTCCGGGCATGGAGCCGGGCCTGATTGAAGGGGGACCTCCAGGTCACGAAGAATCGTTCGACGAGTTGATCGACATCGACCGGGTCGAAGGTCGGGTCAAGGCATCCTCGGTCAAGAAGGTTGGCGAAATCGTCGAGAAACATCCGGAAGAGGCCCTGGCCATCATCCGAAACTGGATGTATCAGGAACAGTAATAAGGGCCTTAAACGGCTTAATAAGGGACGTTGATCCATGGCAAAGGCAACGGAAGACTATCGCAGTTTGGCAGGTCCGGAGAAGGCGGCTATTTTCATGCTCGCCCTCGGCGATGACCATTCTGCTGCGCTGTTTGAGATGATGGATGACGAAGAAATCCGCGAACTTTCTCAAACCATGGCGACCTTGGGTAACATTAACGCGACCCTGGTCGAGCGGTTATTCGTCGAGTTCGCCGACCAGCTGTCCTCCACCGGCTCTCTGGTCGGCTCCTATTCCAGCACCGAACGCCTGCTGATGAAAACGCTGCCCGGCGACCGGGTCGAGCAGATCATGGAGGAAATCCGCGGTCCGGCCGGGCGAACCATGTGGGACAAGTTGAACAACGTCAACGAAACGGTGCTCGCCAACTATTTCAAAAACGAATATCCGCAGACCGTCGCCGTCGTACTTTCCAAAATTCGCCCCGACCACGCCGCCCGCGTCTTGAGCGTTTTGCCGGAAACCTTCGCCATGGAGGTCATCACCCGGATGCTGCGCATGGAATCGGTGCAAAAAGAAGTGCTCGATTCGGTTGAAAAAACGCTTCGAACCGAATTCATGAGCAACCTCGCCCGCACGGCGCGCAAAGAACCTCACGAAATGATGGCCGCCATCTTCAATACGCTCGACCGCAACACGGAAGCCCGTTTCATGTCGGCTCTCGAAGAGCGCAACCGGGAATCCGCCGAGCGTATTCAAGCCCTGATGTTCACCTTCAACGATCTCATTCGCGTCGACGCCAGCGGCATTCAGGTTCTGCTCCGCCAAGTTGAGAAGGATCGCCTGGGCATCGCGCTCAAGGGCGCCAACGACGAGGTGAAGGATTTGTTCTTCCAGAACATGTCGGAACGTGCGGGCAAGATGCTGAAAGAAGACATGGAAGCCATGGGACCGGTTCGCCTCAGCGAAGTAGACGAAGCCCAGGCCGAGATCGTCACCTTGGCCAAGCAACTGGCCGATGCAGGCGAAATCGTCATCTCCAGCGGCAGCGACGAAGACGAATTGGTCTTCTAGGTCTGAGCATCCATGAGCGCAAATCCCAAACCCTTTTTGTTCAACACCTCCTTCGATCCTCCGACAAAAGAGGAAATCGCGGCCGCTCGGCAAGCTGAACTGGATCGCGAGCACCAGGAGGAAGAACGTCTCAAAGCCCTAGAAGCTGCGGAAGAGGCACCCTCTTTCTCCGAAGAGGAGTTGGAAGCGGCGAAGCAGGAGAGCTACGACCAAGGCCGCCAGGAAGCGATCCGCGAAATGGAAGTCCATGCGGAACAAATCCTCGCCGTAACTCAACAATCGGTAGCGACTAAACTCGAGCAAATTTTCTTACTGCAGGAGCAAGCTGCTCATGTGGCCGAGCGCAACACGCTGGAACTCGCCAATGTGATCGTTCGTAAGCTGTTTCCGGCCTTGGCCGTTGAGCATGGGCCTCCCGAAATCTTTGCCGTCGTACGCAACACGCTTGAGCAGTTCCGCGAAGAACCCGCCGTGACAATCCGGGTTCATACCGATTATGAACCGCCTATGAGCAAAGCAACGCAAGAAATGGCCGACAGAGGGCTTTTCAAAGGATCCGTCCACGTTATCGGCGACCCGGAAATTTCACCGGGCGATTGCCGGATCGAATGGGATGGCGGCGGCGCAGAGCGCAATATGGATCGCCTTTGGGGTGAAATCGACGGAATCATTGAAAAAACCATGGGCATGATGGATCAATTCGAGGGCCCCTATGAGCCCCTGGAGCGACCCGACCCCACACCACCGCCGCAACCGCAAGGGCAAGGGCAAGCCGAAAAACAGCAGTCAGCCGCAGCTCCGGCTGACGATATTGATGCGGCGGACAATATCGACCTTTTCGGCGACGATGAAGAACCGGCGTCCCCAGCCCAGGATACTCCCGCCGAACAAGAAGCCTTGCCAGACAATATCGAGCTCTTCGGCGAGGAAGACGAAACGGCATCAACCGAAGAGACTTCACCGGAAATTCCGGAAAACGATCACGCGATGGAATCGGTAGACGATCAAGCCGAAGCGGAAATGGCCGAGCGCCAACATCCTGCAATGGAACGACAGACCACCGAAGCAGCACCCGAGACAGAACCCGAAACGACGGCAAGTAATCCTTCAGGAGTAGAGAATGGCTGAAACGGAAAAAGACGCCCTCGAACTCAGTGACGTCAACTCTCTGGAAGCGGAAGAGGCGCCCCCAGAAGATATGATGGATGGCCTGGAGGAGGCCCTTGATCTGCCACGCAGCGCACGGGAACTGGAAGAAATTTACGATATTCCGGTTCAGGTTTCCGCCGTTCTCGGTAAAGCCAGCATGCGGGTAAGCCAGTTGCTTAAACTTGGACGCGGCGCCGTTGTCGAGTTGGACCGCAAGGTCGGTGAAGCCATCGACATTTACGTCAACAACCGCCTCGTAGCACGGGGAGAAGTCGTGGTGGTTGAAGACAAGCTGGGCATCACCATGACTGAAATTATCAAAGGCTCCCAGTAAGGGGAGCCCCCGAGAACAACGCGGGAACGAGGGAAGAGATGCAGTCGAAAACAACAATGGATATGGCAACCGTCATTGGCTTGATCGCCGGTTTTGGCTTGGTCGCCAGCGCCATTTATCTAGGCGGGTCGCCTGGATCGTTTTTCAACATTCCTTCCGTTCTCATCGTTATCGGGGGAACGTTAGCCGTCACCACCGTTTGTTTTTCGCTTTCCGAAATGGGCCGCAGCGCCAGCATTATCTTAAAAACCATTTTTCATAGCAATCCGGACCCCGCAACGGCGGCGGTCAATGTCCTCGAAGTCGCCGTCATGGCTCGAAAGCAGGGCATTCTGTCGTTGCAAAACGTCATGGCCGAAGTCGAAGGCGAACAGTTTTTGCACAAAGGATTGGCCATGGTGGTCGATGGTACGCCAGGCGAAGAGGTCGAGGTTATTTTGCGGCGCGATATGCAGGCCACCCTGCAGCGCCACGTCAAGAGCGCCAACGTCTTAAAAAAAGCCGCTGAGTTTTCTCCGGCCATGGGCTTGATCGGCACCCTGATCGGCCTTGTCCAGATGCTCGGCAATCTGAACGACCCCTCAACCATTGGCCCCAGCATGGCCGTCGCTCTGTTAACCACGTTTTACGGCGCGGTGCTCGCCAATATGGTTTTTCTGCCCCTGGCGGCCAAGCTGGAGCGGAACTCGGTGGAAGAAGCCTTGGTCAACAACGTCTATTTGATGGGGGCGACCTCCATCGGACGCCAGGAAAATCCCCGGCGGCTGGAAATGCTGCTCAACAGCGTTCTACCGCCCGCCAAACGCGTGAAGTTTTTCGACTGATGCGCAGGATTGGAAATAGAAATGAAGAACGACGGATGAAGAGAGTATAGAACCATGCAACTGCTCATCATCGGAACCCTCGGTGGACAAATCGGAGCCGCCAGCAAGATCGCCATGGACCGCGGCGCGAAAGTCACTCAGACGGACGATATCGCAGGCGGCCTTGAAGCGTTGCGCAACGGCCAGGGAGGCGATCTCATTATGGTCGATGTCGACTTGAACGTCGCCGACCTGATGGTCAGCCTGACCGAAGAACGCATCAACACCCCCGTTGTCGCCTGCGGGGTCGGAAACGACACCGCCGCCGCCGTCCGCGCCATCAAGGCCGGAGCCAAAGAATACATCCCCTTGCCGCCCGACGCCGAATTGATTGGCGCCGTGCTCGCCGCCATCGCCGAAGAAAGCCACGCGTTGATTTTCAAAGATCCGGCCATGGAGCAAACAGTGCGCATGGCCGAACAGGTGGCGGGAAGCGATGCAAGCATCCTCATCACCGGCCCATCGGGCACCGGCAAAGAGGTCATGGCCCGGTTCATCCATAATAAATCACGACGCAAAGACAGGGCGTTCATCGCCGTCAACTGCGCGGCGATCCCGGAAAATCTTCTCGAAAGCGAACTCTTCGGCCATGAGAAAGGGGCATTTACCGGCGCAGTCGCCCGTCGCCTCGGTAAATTCGAGGAAGCCGACGGCGGAACCCTGCTGCTTGATGAAATCAGCGAGATGGACCCCCGCCTCCAAGCCAAGCTGCTGCGTGTCATTCAAGAACGCGAAGTGGACCGTATCGGCGGGAAGAAGCCGGTCAAGGTGGATGTGCGTATCGTCGCCACATCAAACCGCAAGCTTCAGGAAGAAGTGGCGAAGGGAACCTTCCGCGAAGACCTTTATTTCCGTCTCAACGTCGTCAACTTGGCTTTGCCGGGTTTGGCCCAGCGTCCGCTCGACATCGAGCCGCTGACCAGACACTTCATTCGCAAATATGCCGACGCGAACGACATGCCCGAGTTGCCACTGACCGCAGCAGCCATGGATAAGCTCAAGGCCTACAACTGGCCGGGCAACGTCCGTGAGTTGGAAAACACCATGCACCGAGCCGTACTACTCGGCGGCCCCAACGAAATCGGCGTAGAGGCCGTGATGCTTACCGATGAGGCTGGCACCACGGCCATGACCGCCGCCGTTCAGGCAAGCTCCTTAACACCGACAGGAGACGCCGCAGCCGCCTATTCGGCAGCCGCACAGGGGAAAATGGTCGGCCGGACAGTCGCCGAAGTGGAACGTGAACTGATTATCGATACCTTGAAACACTGTATCGGCAACCGAACGCATGCCGCCAATATCCTCGGCATTTCCATCCGCACCCTGCGCAACAAACTTAAGCTCTATAACGAACAAGGCTTCAATGTGCCCTCACCCGGCGAAGCCGACCAACCGGCAACCTAACCATGAAGAACGGGAAGCGGATAATTTAGATGGCTGACACGCAAGGCCCCGCAGCGACGGAAGCAGCGGCCGCCCCCGGTGAAGGAGGCGGGCAATCCGCGTTCGGATTCGGCGATCTTAAAAACTGGGGTAGCAAGCTGTGGCGCGGCGATATCGCCATGGCGTTGGGCATCGTCACCATCCTGGTGGTGCTTATTCTGCCCATGCCCACATGGCTGCTCGATGTCAGTCTCGCCATCTCCATCACTTTTGCCGTGATGATCCTGATGACAGCACTGTTCATCGAAAAGCCGCTCGAATTCACCTCGTTTCCAACCGTCTTGCTGCTGGCAACGCTTATTCGGCTATCGCTTAACCTGGCCTCAACCCGCCTCATTCTGGCCAATGGACACGAAGGCGTGGGAGCGGCGGGAAAGGTTATCGAAGCCTTCGGCAGTTTCGTCATGGGTGGCAACTTCGTCATCGGTATTATCGTTTTCTCAATCCTGGTGATCGTCAACTTCATCGTCATCACCAAGGGTTCCGGCCGTGTCGCCGAAGTCTCCGCACGCTTCACCCTAGACGCCATGCCCGGCAAACAGATGGCTATCGACGCCGATCTTTCCAGCGGGCTGATCGACGAAGATGAGGCTAAAACGCGACGTAAGGAATTGGAAGAAGAAGCCTCCTTCTTCGGCGCTATGGACGGTGCATCCAAGTTCGTCCGCGGCGATGCGGTAGCGGGTATCCTGATCACCTTCATCAATATTGTCGCCGGGATGGTCATCGGCTTGGCCCAAAGGGATCTAACGCTCAATCAAGCAGCCGATTTTTATACCCGGCTGACGGTCGGCGACGGTCTGGTAACCCAAATTCCGGCAATTATCGTCTCCGTCGCCGCCGGTATTCTGGTCACCAAAGCAGGCCTTTCCGAACGGACGGAAAAGGCCTTGTTCGGGCAGCTGTCGGGCCACCCCAAGGCTCTTGCGATTACGTCTTTCCTATTGGCCGCTTTGGCCGTCCTCCCCGGCATTCCAGCCATCCCGTTTTTCCTGCTGTCCGCTCTTGTCGGAACGATCGCCTGGTTTCTCGTTGATCGCGAGAAGAAACGCGTCGAAGCGGAGGCGGCTCGCGTCGAGGCGGAAGCGGCTGAAAAGCCAAACGTGGCCGAAGAACCCATATCGACGGCGCTTAAGATGGACACCCTGCGCCTGGAGTTGGGCTACGGGCTTCTCGCACTGATCAATGCGCCAACCCACGGACAACGACTCACCGATCAGATCAAGGCCCTACGGCGGCAGATTGCATCGGAAATGGGCTTTGTCATGCCCGCCGTTCGCATTCAGGACAACATGCAACTCGGCGCTAACAACTACACTATCCGGGTCAAAGAAATCGAATCGGGTGAGGGCGAATTGCGGCCCAATATGCTAATGGTCATGGATCCCCGCGGCGAAGAAATCACCCTACCCGGCGAAAAAACCCAGGAACCGACATTCGGCCTCCCGGCCATGTGGATCGAAGCGGCCCACCGGGAAGAGGCGCTTTTCCGCGGCTATACCGTGGTCGATCCTTCCACCGTGGTAACGACCCATCTGACGGAAGTGGTCAAAGACCACATGCCGGAGCTCCTTTCCTTCGTCGAAACCCAGAAGCTGCTGGACGACCTCGACAAGAGCCATCAGAAACTGGTCGCCGATCTGGTTCCCAACAGCATGACCGTCGGCGGTATCCAACGGGTTTTGCAAAACCTGCTGGCGGAACGGGTTTCAATCCGCGACCTGCCAACCATTCTGGAGGGAATTTCCGAAGCCTGCGGTCACACCCGCAGTATTTTGATGATTACCGAACACGTCAGGGCGCGACTGGCCCGCCAAATCAGCGACGCCTGCGCCGACGAAGAGGGCACCGTAATCCTGATCGCCCTGTCGCCGGAATGGGAGCATACCTTTGCCGAATCCCTGGTCGGCCAGGGCGAAGAACGTCAGCTTTCCATGGCTCCTTCACGGATGCAGGAGTTCATCGGCCTGATGCGTCAAACCTTTGAGCGCCACGCCATGATGGGCGAAACGCCTGCATTGCTGACCAGCCCTCTGGTCCGACCGTTCGTCCGTTCCATCGTCGAGCGTTTCCGCCCCATGACCATGGTGGTCTCTCAGAATGAAATCCACGCCAAGGCGCGGATTAAAACGGTCGGACAGGTCTAGGGAGCACGATGTTCGATGCGGCTTAGAACCTACAGCGCAAAATCAACTGCCGAGGCCATGGAGAAAATTCGCACCGAATTGGGCGACGACGCAATTATCGTCGGCAACCGACGCGGCCCCGGAGGGCGTGGCGTTCAGATCACAGCGGCTATCGACGAAAAGGAAGAAGACCTCCGCGTTATTGCCTCATTATCTGAAGAAGATTTTCCCGCTCCGGCGGAGATTGCCGAAACGGTTCGCGCCGCCCTGGCCTTTCACGGCGTTCCGCCCGGCCTGATGAACCGCCTGATCAAAGCCCTTTCAGAACTCGACACCGACAGCGCAACGGTTGCACTGGCCGGCGCATTCGATATCGGCTTTACCTTTCAACCCCTGCCAGTCAAGCGGGGGCACAAACCCTTGATGCTGATCGGACCACCGGGCGCCGGTAAAACCCTATCCGTCGCTAAGCTCGCAACCCGGGCAAAACTCAACGGTCAGGCTGCGGAAGTCTACAGCGCGGACTCACTACGCGCCGGAGGCCGCGATCAACTGGCGGCTTTCACCGGCATTCTCGGGCTCGACCTGATCGCGGCGGACACTCCTTCTCAACTCAACGAACGGTTGGCCCAGGGCGATATATCGGCCCTCAAGGTTATCGATACACCCGGCATCAATCCCTACGACGATACGGAAATGGAACTGCTCTACGACCTCATCAAGAGCGCCAACGTTGAGCCCGTAATCGTCCTTGCAGCCGGAGGCGACCCGTTAGAAACAGCGGAAATCGCCAACGGTTTCGCCGGGCTGGGGGCCAAGCGGCTCCTCGTCACCCGGCTTGACGTATCCCGACGGCTCGGCGGCATTCTCGCAGCCGCAGACGCCGCACATTTGAGTTTCGGCGAAGCCAGCGCCACAGCCCAGGTGGCTCACGGTCTTGCGACCTTCAGCCCCGTGGCATTGGCCCGCCTTATCATTCCACAAGACCAAGTCGACCTAAAAAGCATCGAAGACGACCTCGTGGAAACACCAACCTGGACCAAGGCAGCGTCATGACGTCAGCACAACAGGCTCCTCGCCCCAATGCCCGAACAAAAGGGCGAAATATGATCGCCATCGCATCCGGCAAAGGAGGCGTCGGCAAAACATGGTTCGCCATCACCCTCGCCCACGCACTGGCCAAACGCGGCAAACGAACCCTGTTGTTCGATGGCGATTTGGGTCTGGCCAACGTCGATATTCAACTGGGCCTCATGCCCCAGCACGATTTGGGGAGCGTCATTACCGGACGCATGGCGCTCAACCAAGCGGCTCTTCCTTATGAAGAAGGGGGATTCGACATCATTTCGGGACGGTCGGGCACGGGCAGCCTGGCGAACGTTCCTGCCAATCGCCTCCAAGTCCTGGGCGAAGACCTAACACTGCTTTCAGCCTCTTACGACCATGTCATTGTCGACCTGGGGGCCGGAGTTGAACGCACCGTTCGCTACCTGATGCAAAACGTTGGAACCTGTCTTGTTCTGGCGACCGATGAGCCGACTTCATTGACCGACGCCTATGCCTTTATCAAAATCACCCATATGGAACGGCCGGGCACCAATCTGCAGATTCTGATCAATATGGCCAATACCACCAAGGAAGGCGAAAAAACCTACAATACGCTGCTCAAGGCCTGCCAGGGCTTCTTAAAAATCTCCCCGCCGCTCGCCGGAATTATCCGGCGGGATACCAAGGTCCGAGACAGTATCCGCCGCCAAAGTCCCATTCTGACACGCTTTCCCTCGAGCAATGCAGCCGAAGACGTCGAGGCAGTAGTCGATAAGCTTATTTCATAGCTGGAAGGGGCGAGGATATGAGCACGGCCGTTCCGCCTCCTCCTCCCCCGGTTTCGGGTGCGCCCGCAGCACCTGTTTCAGTTCCGGTCGCTACCGTTTCGAACCCACCGCCAGCCTTGTTGAAGCTGGATATCGGGGCCGCTTTTTTCGCAACCGTTACATCGGGCAAGGTGCCCGGCCAACTACAAACGGCGGAAAGCCCTTTCGGACAACTGGCCCTTAAACTTAACCAAGCCCTGCCACAAAACGCTCAAGTCGGTTTTAAAATTCAGTCCCTCGTTCCGCAGCCACAGTTGCTGGTGACTTCAATCAATGGCAAACCTATCGCCGGACAGCAGGCGACAGCCCAGCAGACAACACCTCTATCCGGTGCGCAAACTCCGGCAACCACCGGAGCGGCAACGGCTTCGGTCACCGTTAGCAGCGGCAATCTGATCGTCGCCACGGTGCTGACCCCCGGCGCGGCCCAATGGGCGCGCGGCATAACAGCTCCACAACAAGGACCAACCAGCATTCCAACAGCGCCGGGCACGACACCTCAAGCTCAAACAAGCGGTCTCCCCGCCTCGGGGACGGGCACATCTTCCACTCCCATGAGCGGCTCTGCAACACCCTCAGCAGCGCCAACCGGCGCCCCAGGACAAATGACACCTTCAGCGGGGAACACCCCACCCATCGGCGCTGGTGTGCAAGAAGCCATTAAGGCGCTGATGGCCGGAAGCAAACCCAACCTACCCGCCGGTATGCAGTTGGAAATCAAAATCGCACCGGAAGCCTCTCAAACATCCGCCCCGACATCACAGACCGGACGGACACCGGGAATGCCAATAAGCACTCCCGCAACTACCACCCTTTCCGGTACGATCTCGGGAACGACGCCACAAGGACAGCCGATTATCCAAACCTCATTGGGCTATCTTGCCCTGGACACCAAAACGTCTCTTGAGCCGGGAGCCAAAATCACTCTTGAAATCCCGGCCAATCAAAGCGCTTTGAAAACTCCGGCATTCACCCCCGGCCTCTCCCATGAAGGCGCACGGCCCTGGCCCAATCTCACGGAAGCCATGTCCTTGCTTAGAGAAGCCGCCCCCGCCGTAGCCGACCAAGTCGCCAGCAGCGCTATACCCAAACCGGATGCCGGGATGGGCAACAGCGTCGTGTTCTTTTTGGCCGCCCTACGGCTGGGCACCGTCCGCAACTGGCTGGGCGAAGCAGCCATGCGAGTGCTCGAACGGGAAAAACCAAGTCTATTGCCAAAGTTGGCCGACGACCTCAAAAAAAGCAGTAAACCAAGCGATCAAATATCGGGAGACTGGCGCGTGACCATGGTGCCGGTCGATACCGGTCAGTCCATCCAGCAGATTGCCATGTGTTTACGGGATTCAGGCAGTGAAGAGGAAAACACCAACGGAGGAAGCGGAACCGGAACTCGTTTCATTATTGACCTCGAGCTGACAAAATACGGCCGGATGCAACTTGACGGTCTCGCGAAAGAAACCGACCGAAAACTTGATCTGGCGATCCGAACCGCCGCCCCCTTACCAGCCCACATGCGCAAGGACATCAACGCTCTTTTCACCCGCTCGACGGAAGCTTTGGGCTTAACCGGGCAACTGGTTTTCCTCGGCACCGCCAATTTTATTGAAATCGAGGGAATCGACGTCACCAAAGACACTTTCGGGATGATCGTTTAGGTTAATTTTATGGACTTGCACGAAAGACGAAATTTTCTAAAGACAGTCGACAACCCTGACAGACGGATCGACTATGTGGTCACGCTGGGAGGGCGGGTCAGGCATGAGACGGATGGATCGACCCCGGCGCTTCTCCGGCTGCGTTACGTCCCCGATGCATTGATTTTACCGCCACAGCCCTTCATCGATTATCTCTCCGCCTTAAGCAATCTCTCCTGGCCGTCCATTGAGCAGCTCGCCAATGTTGTGCTCGACGATTTCAACAACGAGATCGTACCGCGATGGGTTCAACTGAATATCTCCGCACCACTCGGCGGAAAGATGGAGGGCGAACACAGCGTTACGCTGGAAGACCATCAACCGAACTGGCAAAATGAAACGCTGATCGGACGACTCAAGCCGCTATAAATCGACATCTTTTCGCTGATGGGCCAGCATGCCCATTTCATCAAGAAACGCTTGCTCCTTACGGTCTCTTTCTTCGGCTTCCCGCCTCTCCCGATTGGCCTGGGTGATTTCGTAGGTTTTTAGCTCTTTGTAGACCTCGTTTAATCGGTCGCGCGCGTCTTCCACTTGCTGATTTTTGGCGGCAATCATCCCATCGAGCTGCTCGCGCCGCATTCTTGAAGCCATGGCGAAAGGGCCAAAGCTGGCTCCGACAATAAAATCATCGGACTGACTGGCGATTTCCTGTTCCTTTGCAACCTGACTAATCAGGGTTTCCTTCTGATTGACCAGTCCATCGTATTCGCGCAGCAGATCACCCAATTCGCGGCGGCGCTCATCGAGGTTCCATTCGTGAAGCTTGATCAGACTTTTGAGATTGCGGCCCATCAATCAATCTCAATGAACTCATTGGTTGGCGGCGGGGGCGCGAGTTGCTCGGTTTGTGGCTGCTGCGGTCCCGGTTGGCCCATTTGCACTTCCGGCTCTTCGGCCTGACCGTTCTCAGGCTGGGCTCCAAAAATCGGCGCAAGAATGTTCATCAACTGCGCATAACAATGCTCTAGATCGGCCGGATCTTCTTTTTCCTGGGCGAGAAAACCCTCTAGCGCTGGATAATAGTCGATGGCTTCATCCACTTCCGCATCACTGCCACGCCGATAAGCGCCCAGTCGGATCAATTCAGCCATATCTTCATAAGTCGACATAATCTTGCGGGCTTTATTGACCAGAATATTTTGCTCAGGCGTGTTGCAGGCGGGCATAGTCCGCGAGACGCTGCGCAAGACGTTGACCGCCGGGAAACGGCCTCGCTCGGCAATCGCCCGATCAAGCACCACATGCCCATCCAGGATACCCCGCACGGCATCGGCAACCGGCTCATTATGGTCGTCTCCCTCGACCAGAACGGTAAACAGTCCGGTGATATTGCCCTGCCCCTCAAGACCTGGCCCGGCCCGCTCAAGTAAGCGGGGCAGTTCGGAAAAAACTGTTGGAGTATAGCCCTTACTGGCCGGCGGCTCTCCCGCCGAAAGGCTGATTTCCCGCTGCGCCATGGCGAAACGGGTTACGCTATCCATCAGGCAAAGGACTTCATTGCCCATATCACGAAAGTATTCGGAAATCGCCATGGTCATGTAGGCCGCTTGACGCCGCACCAAAGGCGGCTCATCGGAGGTGGCGACGACGACAACGGATCGGGCCATGCCCTCTTCGCCCAAATCGTCTTCAATGAACTCACGGGCCTCCCGGCCCCGCTCCCCAATCAGACCGATTACGCTGACCTGGGCATTGGTGTGCCGGGCCATCATCGACATTAGGGAGGATTTACCGACCCCCGAGCCTGAGAAAATGCCCATACGCTGACCGCGACAGCAGGTGAGGAAGGTATTGAGCGACCGCACCCCCAAGTCGATTTTTCCGCCGACCCTTTGGCGAGCGTGGGCGGGCGGCGGACGGTTCTGAACCGGATAGGGAACATTACCCGTGGGAAGAGGTCCTTTGCCATCAATCGGCTCACCGAGAGCATTGACGATTCGCCCCAACCAAGCCATCTGAGGAAAGACGACCGGATCGGTCGCGCCAACCTCGGCCCGCGCCCCCAGGCCGACACCGTCCAGAGACCCAAATGGCATAATCAGCGCGCGTCCGTTTCGAAAACCGATGACTTCGCAAATAAGCTTACGGTTCCGCGCATCGATATAGCAATGATCGCCGATTGTCAGATCACCTTGAACCCCGCCGATTTCAATCAGCATGCCTTGGACGGCGGTGACCTTACCAAAGACCTTGGCCGACGGAATTCGGTCGATTTCCTTCTTAAAACTTTCCGTAAACAGGGACAACGGCGCTCTCTCTTTTTGCGCGAATCGGGGAACTTTCCCAAGTATGCCATGATGAACCAGGGCTTTTTAAGGTTTGATGAATCAAATTCACCCTAAAAACTCAGCATTTTGCCCAAGAATAGCGAAAAAAAGCACATTTTGTGCTTGAAAGACCAACTCTTGCTTGAAAGGCCGAGTCGCGACTCATATTGTTAATAAAGGTTAACGCTTTATGTGGGGGCATTGAAAATGCGCATTCTTCTTGTTGAAGACGATCCAACGACAGCCCAAAGCATTGAACTCATGCTCAAGAGCTCGGGGATGGTCGTCGATTCGACGGGATTGGGTGAAGACGGGCTGGAAATCAGCCGTCTCTACGATTACGACCTGATCGTCTTGGACATTATGCTTCCCGATATTGACGGCTACGAGTTCCTTCGTCGCCTCCGGTCCTCACGCACTGAAACGCCGGTGCTGATCCTCTCGGGTCTGGGTGAAGCCGAACAAAAGGTCAAAGGGCTGGGCGTCGGCGCAGACGACTACCTGACAAAACCCTTCGATAAGGACGAACTGGTCGCCCGTATTCAGGCCATCGTACGACGCTCCAAAGGCCATGCCCAATCAATCATCAAAACCGGTAAGCTTGCGATCAACCTGGATGCCCGTACGGTAGAAGTGGAAAGCAAGCCTCTGCACCTGACCAGCAAGGAATACGGCATTCTTGAGCTGCTTTCTCTCCGCAAGGGAACGACGCTGACCAAGGAGGTTTTCCTCAACCATCTCTACGGTGGGATTGATGAGCCGGAACTCAAGATTATTGATGTCTTCGTCTGCAAGCTGCGCAAAAAACTTTCGCAAGCAACCGGTGGGGACAACTATATCGAAACGGTTTGGGGACGCGGCTACGTCTTGCGCGACCCGGCAGAGGAAAGCCAAGCGGCAGAAGCCTAAAGACAGATTTTTTTAAACGAGAAAGAGGCCGCTTTTCGGGCGGCCTTTTTATTGGGCGAAAGTCTTAGCGGTTAACGGCGTATATTCCGCGCTGTCCGGGCACCGGCTTGAATTTTTCCGAAATGCCAAGAACTGTTTCGGCGCCGCCCAAGAAAAGGAAACCGTCATCCGGCATAAGACCGGCGATCTTATCGAGCACCGCCCCTTTGGTTTCCTGGTCGAAGTAGATCAGCACGTTGCGGCAGAACACCACGTCGAACTGGCCTAAACCGGAAAAACTATCGAGCAAATTAAGTTCTTTATAGACAACCATGGACCTGAGATCCTGGTTGATCTGCCAAAGCTCATCCTGCTTTTTAAAATACTTAAGCAAAAGATTGATGGGCAGGCCGCGCTGCACTTCGAACTGCGAGTAGACACCGGCCTTGGCTTTCTCAAGCATTTCGCGGGAAAGATCGGTTCCTACAATATCGATATTCCAGCCACTGAGTTGCGCTCCGACCTCCCGCAAGACCATAGCCAGGGAATAAGGCTCCTGTCCGCTCGAAGAAGCAGCGCACCAAATACGAAACTTTTTCTTATTGGCGCGTTTTTCCAACAAATGAGGCAATGTAACGTCGCGGAACAGGTCGAACGGCTTAATATCACGGAAGAAGAAAGACTCATTGGTGGTCATGGCCTCCGTAACGTCGTGCGCTAACGGCTCACCGCCCGTCGTGCGCAGCCCGGAGACCAGTTCATCGACCCCCTTCATGCCATGCTTACGCGCGACAGGCATCAGACGGCTCTCAAGGAGATACGCCTTATCCTGCGTCAGGACCAACCCGGATCTATCTTTAACGAGCTTACTTAAAAACTCGAAATCTTCGGGCTTCATTACACGCCTTTCGTCATCAGTCTAACCGTATAATTGGCAAGCTCATTAACCGGCTTGACCATACTGCACAATCCGGCAGTCGCAACGGCGCCCGGCATTCCCCAGACAACGCTCGACTCCTCATCTTGCGCAATAACCGTTCCACCCTTCTCAACAATGACTTTGCTTCCCTCAAGTCCATCCGAACCCATGCCGGTCAGAATGGTCACAAGCGCTCTTCCACCATAAAGCCGAGCAACACTGCGGAGCATCGGATCAACCGCCGGACGACAGAAGTTTTCCGGTGGGTTCTGATTGAGGGAAACAACTTTCTTCCCCCCCTTATCAACGATTTCCATATGGTAATCGCCCGGAGCAACAATGATCAGGCCTTTCTCAAGAGCCATCCCGTCGGAGGCTTCCTTAGCCTCCCAACCGGACATCCGGGTAATATGCTCAGCCAAAATAGTTGTGAATGTCGCAGGCATATGCTGGGTGACGACCACCGGCACATTGATGCGCCCTTTCAAGGCTTTGAAATAGCCAAACAGCGCCTGCGGCCCCCCGGTCGAACTGCCAACGGCCAGCAGCTCAGGCACAATCAGCCCAGGCTGGCGCAGCTTAACTTCGCCGGGTCTGATATCAATGGGCTTGACCCGTGGAGCGGCCATCCTCGAGCGAGGAGAAATCCCCGGACGAGGGCTAGCATCGCCACTTTGGCGACGAATACGGCCAAAGGTTTTCGTCTTTTCAACCAGATCGCGCTTGAAGATATTCTGACCGCCGGTCATTTCCCTGGAGGAAGTCGGCTTCGGCACATAATCGCAAGCGCCCAACTCCAAAGCCTTCAAGCTGATCTCAGCATTACGTAGAGTCAGGGTCGAAGCCATGATGACCTTGAGGTTTTTATCTTTCTCAATCAGCTTGGGGAGAGCCGTCAAGCCATCCATCACCGGCATCTCAATATCGAGGATCACCAGCTCGACGTCGTATTTATCGAGTGCATTGACCGCCAACTGGCCATTGCCAACCGAAGCCACCACTTCGATATTGGGATCTTCTTCAAGCATGCGCGAAATCAAGCCGCGAACGACGGCTGAATCATCGACGACCATGACCCGATATGGATTTTTCCCCGCTGGGCTCGACGTTCCAGGCGGCTGATTTTGCAAGCTCACAACCAAGTTCGCTCCGATTTGGCAGTTCTAAAGCAGGCCGACTTGCGAGAACTTGGCTTGAATGATCTCACTGTCGAAAGGCTTCATAATATATTCGTTAGCGCCAGCTTCGATCGCTTCCTGAATATGCTCGATATCGTTTTCAGTCGTACAGAAAACGACAATTGGCTTGTCTCCGCCATCGAGCTTGCGCAGCTCCCTTAAGAATTCAATGCCACTCATAACGGGCATGTTCCAATCCAAAAGGACGGCGTCCGGAAGACTGTTCACACAGGAATCCAGCGCTTCTTTACCATCCGCAGCTTCAGCAGTATCGAAACTTAACTCTTGAAGAATTTTTCGCGCTACCATGCGAATAACCTTAGAGTCATCGACGATTAGACAGGTTTTACGGTCACCCATTTGTAATCCAAGGCGTTTGTTGGTCCGGTAGAGGTCTTAAAGGGTACCCCTGCAGAACCATGGTTGTAAATTCCAAAAGACGGCTCAAAAGCTGATTTCCGCCTTCTAGCTCACTGAACTGAAATCCATCTCCCTGGCCCTCAGAACAACGCGACCATAAAGCCGAAAAGGCTTTATTGGCAAGCCATTCCACAGTGTTTAAGGAGCAAATCTCGAAAATTAAAAGGGAGGGACGAAAAAAACCCTCCCAATTCTATCATCCCCCAGACTCTTTTTCGGCCTGATTGACGTGATAACTCAAAGTATCGGCTAAGGTCGCCAGCAATGCATCTCGGTCGAATTTAGCGACATAATCGTTAAACCCGACAGCTCGACCTCGCTCGAAATCAAGGTCCGTCGCATGGGACGACAAGGCGACAATAGGCACATTCGCCCATTTACCACTGCTACGGATATCTTTGGCCAGATCGAAACCGCTCATGCCCGGCATTTCGATATCGCTGATGATGGCGTCAAACTCCTCGCCTTTCTCACGCAATTCCAGTGCAACCTCTGCGCTTTCAGCAGCGGTTACGTGATAACCCGCGACGGAAAGCAGTGGGGTCAAAAGATTGCGGAAGAACGGGCTGTCATCCACCAACAAAATCCGGCGGTCGCCACGGGATGAGTTGAAAGCCTCCTGATCGGCTCCACCGAACCAGTCAGAGAACGCCTGAGTCAGGTAATAGCCGGTATCGATCAATTCAGTCGCCTTGCTATGAATGATCGCGCTTCCCAAGCGACCGGGCTGATCGGCGGCCAACTCGATTTTCAGGTGATCCTCGACGATATCGGTAATCTCATCAACGACGAGTCCCATGGAGCGGTCATTATCGGTAAACACCAACACTGGCTGCCGCCCCTCGGTTTTCCACTCATGCATCGGATCGATGGGCACCAGGGGCATCAACTGCCCACGGTATTGCACCAGCGGCTGATTGCCCGAGTGCTCTACCGAAACCAAGTCGATTTCTTCCAAACGCGCAACCAGCCCCAAAGGCACGGCCTTCGGATCGCCGGACCCGGCGCGGAAAATCAGCAGGCTGGTCAAATCGTCGCGGGTCGCAGCCGCTCGGGCCTCGGCCCCGGCCATTTCGTCTTCCGAGCCGCCAACGGTCAATTCGCCGGTCGATGTCGCGATGCCGTTGGGGTCGAGAATCATGATCACACTGCCGTCGCCAAGGATGGTATTTCCCGAATAAACAGCAATGTCGCGCAGGATCGGGGCGACCGGTTTAACAACGATTTCTTCCGTATCGAAGACCCGATCAACGATAATGCCAAAGCTGTATGTGCCCACCTGGGTCACGACAATGAACAATTCCTCATCCAGATGGCTCTTCTTCTCACCGTCCAGATTGAGAAGATCATAGAGTGACACCAACGGCAACAGACGGTTACGCAAACGCAACACCGGCGCTTCATTGATCATCTCGATAGCGTGTTCGGAATTGGAAGACGCGCGGACCAACTCGACCACGCTGATCTGTGGAATGGCGAACCGCTCTTCGGCGCACTCAATGATCAAGGCGGAAACAATGGCCAGGGTGAGCGGAATCTTAATCGTGAAGGTCGAGCCCCTCCCCTCTTCCGACTTCAACTCAATGGTGCCGCCAATCTTCTCGATGTTGGTGCGCACCACGTCCATGCCGACGCCGCGACCGGAAACGTTGGTCACCTTCTCGGCGGTCGAGAAACCGGCGCGGAAAATGAACTGCTGAATCTGACGATCCGTCATGCCCTCCAGTTCGGTATCCGACGCCAGACCGTTATCGAGGATTTTCTGACGGATACGGTCCATGTTCAGACCACGGCCATCGTCTTCAATCTCAATGATGATATGGCCGCCTTCGTGGAAGGCGCGCAGAGTGACAACCCCGGTTTCCGGCTTGCCCGCGCCAGCCCGACCTTGCGGGTCCTCCAGACCATGGTCGGCCGAGTTGCGGACCATATGGGTCAACGGATCCTTAATCAGTTCGAGAACCTGACGGTCCAATTCCGTTTCGGCGCCGATCATCTGCAGGTCGATTTTCTTGCCGGATTCAACCGCCAGATCGCGCACAATCCGAGGCAACTTGGCCCATGCATTGCCGATCGGCTGCATCCGGGTTTTCATAACGCCTTCCTGAAGATCGGAAGTGATATGGCTTAAGCGCTGCAACGGAACGACGAATTCGCTATCATCCCGGCCGCGCACCAACTGTAGAAGCTGGTTCCTCGTCAGCACCAGCTCGGAAACCAAAGTCATCAGGTTTTCCAGAAGCTCCACATTGACTCGAATGGTCTGGGAAGCAACGGAAGATTCTTTAGTCTCGCGTTTCGCCGCCGGTTTCGATTCCGCTTTTTTGGCTGGCGGGGAAGCTTGGGCGGCAGGCGGAGAGGCCTTGGCGGCCGGTACGCCACCTTCAGTCGCCGCCCCTTCGGAGCTACGCTCAGCCTCCATATCAGCATTCATCTGAGCTTCCGAAGCCGCTTTGACGCCTTGGGCCTGAGCCGCCGCCACTTCATCGAGCAATTCGCTGGCGACAGGGAAGCCGTCTGCGGAAACTTGTGGACCGCCGGACGGTGCGGCTGCGCTTTCGGCCGCCATCTCGGCATTGATCTGAGCCTCCGAGGCGGCTTCAACACCTTGGGCCTGAGCCGCCGCCACTTCATCGAGCAGTTCGCTGGCAACGGGGAAGCCATCTGCGGAGACTTGCGGACCGCCGGATGATGCGGGAGCCTCTGCGGCGGGGGCTTCTGCAGCGGGCGCTTCACCGCGCGCCGGGATTTCGCCTGAAGCCAAAGTGTTGAGGCGGGCAATCAGATCGGCATCGTCGCCTTCCGGCTCGGCCTCGGTTTCTTCAAGGATCGAAAGCAGGTCTTTAATGGTATCGATACATTCAAGAATGAGGGTCACGGCCTCAGGCGTCACCTCCAAGGCCCCATCGCGGAATCGACCGAGGACGTTTTCCCCGGCGTGAGCGACTTTTTCAAGCCGAGGCAACCCGAGGAAGCCACAAGTCCCTTTGATGGTATGAACGAGACGGAAAATATTACTCAGGATTTCCTGATTGTTGGGCTCCTGCTCGAATTTAACAAGCTCAACGTCAATTGTTGCGAGACTTTCGGACGTTTCAGTCAGAAATTCGACTAATAGATCATCCATTTTTTTATCTCCGTCCCTTTTATTACCCAGCCATTTTGCAGGGCTTTAGGCATCCGGCCAATAGCGCCCGGGCGCATCCCTCTGACTTTACAGTGCGTTATTAAAGCAAAAAAAATCCAATCACTCAAAAAAAACCGTTAGAATTTAATCAATTAAATGAAGCGGATAAGAAAGTTGCTCCCAGGCTCAGCCCATAGTGGGCAAGAGGGAGGCTATTTCAACACGATCCGGCTCTGGCTGGCTGACTTCAATTGTCGTTCCCATATCTTCCGTCAGACGGCAAACAAAATAGGCCTGAACCGAACGGGGCGTAAGGCTTTCAATAGATACGCCGGGCTCCATAGCTTCAGTCAAATCATCTCTAATTCGAACCCCCCGCCCCTCCATTGCGATAGCCACGCCTATCCCTTCGGAGAGATTGGCCAGACGAACGGTAAGAATTCCCGATACCTGAACCGTATCAAACGCCAGAAACAAAAGGTTGAGCAACAGGCGCGCCGCATCCCGCCCTAAGGCCAAATCACCCGCTTCCATGGGCCAGTCGAGGGAAACCTTACCGCCACCGGCAAGCCCTTGGACCAATTCGCGCACCCTTGAAAGATTATCGGCCTCGCCGCCCCGCCCAAAAGCCGACCGAAAAAAGGTCAGCTTGGCATTCAGCTGCCCCGCGCTGTTTTCCAGCAACGACAAAGCATCCGCTTCCATACCGCTCCCTGTGTCCTGGATAAACTCGACACCGGTCTTCACCGCACTGGCCGGACTGATCAGGTCGTGACACATCCTGGAACACAGCAGATGCGTGACCCTCATATCCATTTGAATGCTCATGGTTCCCGTTTCCCACCCTCAGTCATTAAATTTTCAAAATAATTCAACTCTTGCCTTACGCTCTCAGCGGCCTTGGTTTCCATTTTACGGTAGCGCTCGATGATCTCGTAGGCGAGAGGCGTCACTTCTGCGCCCCCCCCACCTTTGCCGCCGGTAACGGTTTTAATGAGGTCTTCCTTGAAACAGCGGTTCATGGTGTCGATCAACAGCCAGGCTCGTCGATAAGACATCCCGAGCTCCCGCGCCGCCCCCGAGATCGAGCCGGTGCGCCCCACCGCTTCCAGTAGATCCACCTTGCCCGGCCCCAAGGCCGTAGCGGAACCGATCAACACTCGTATTCTCGGGTGAGCTTTACGTTCCGACATTTCATCCCCGCCACAGATAGCTTAGGGTCTTAAACGAAGTGTCTGGACCCTAAAAAAATCAAATCCTTGTTTTTTCCTATCAAAAGGGCGATGAAGAGGCCATGTCAATACGAACCCGTCATATCAAGGTCGGCGGTGTGCTTTATACCCACGACACCGGCAACCGCAGCCTGCTTTCCGACTTCGCCCGGGAACTGAAACGGCGCGGCTGGAAAGTCGGCGGCGTGGTTCAGGAAGTCCTCAACGCCCCGGACGGCACCCGCGAAGGGGTCGATATCGTCGATATTCACAGCGGCGACCGCATTGCGATCTCACGCCCAACCAACGAGAGCATGACCAGCGGCACCTGCACCTTGGACCGCGGCGCCCTGGCCGATTCGACAGCCCCCTTACGCGACGCCATCGCCCGGAATGTCGATCTTTTGGTGGTTGAGAAATTCGGCGAACGGGAACAGGACGGCAGCGGGTTGGCCGATGAAATTTTGGAGGCTGTCGCCCAGGGCATACCGACACTGGTCTCGGTCCCGGCCGAAGCGCTTGAGGATTGGAACGCTTTTTCAGGCGGCATGAGTGATCTCCTGCCCTCGACACCGGAAGCTCTCTGGCGTTGGTGGGGCCCGCAAAACATGCTCCGTGAACTGGCCCACAGCGTTGAAGGCGGGCCGGTCGAACGAATCGTCATCGGCCTCAACTGGACCCTTATTCAGGGTCCCAACGGGGTCGGCTTGGCGCAAAGCCCGCGCAAAGGCTCTCCGGGCTGCAACAGCCTCCCCGACAGCGGCGTACTGGAAGGAAAAGGTCTGAAGGATTTGGCGCAGTTGGCGACCTCGTGGAATCCGTTTGAAACGGCCATCGGAATTGCCGCTATCAATGCCTATACCAACACGCAGGAGAAGATCGAAAAGCTCAATCACTCCAGTGAAAACGGCCTCGATGTTTTTAAAGGAGTAGACGGCCCGGTTTCCATCGTCGGGCGGTTCCCCTATCTGGACGACCGCCTGCCCGACGCCAACATCATTGAGCGAAAGCCCAAGGACGGCGAATTCCCCGAGCACGCCTTCGGCGAACTGATCGGCAATGCGGAAGCCGCGATCATCACCTCATCCACCCTGATTGACCATAGCCTCGCCAACATCATGGCGGCGGCACGCAATACGCGGGTCGCACTGGTCGGCCCCGGCGTCCCCCTGGACCCGGCGCTGCATAGCCACGGCATTGAAATTCTTTCCGGCCTGCTGATTGAAGACGCCGATGGCGCGGCCCGAGCCGTCGCCGAAGGAGCGGGAGCCAAAACATTGAAAAAATTCGGGCGGGAAATCACCCTCCGAGCGCCGCTCTAGATGTGATGTCTCACGAGGTTGTTCATTCGATCCCAGCCTGAGAAGCTGATGTTTGCGAGAACAGAAGCTAATCGGGGAGGACCGAATGAACATGCATAAGAATGCCCGTCTGACACCC
>Ga0209692_10001651_pt1 | contig 28996 bp, 22 predicted proteins | sample tdDd472_FD_187129 | JGI IMG/M metagenome (GOLD analysis project Ga0209692, IMG submission 187129) | Marine sediment microbial communities from the Atlantic coast under amendment with organic carbon and nitrate - tdDd47.2 (SPAdes)... | ecosystem: Environmental > Aquatic > Marine > Coastal >... | reverse complement strand
GTCGGCGGATTCGCGTCGGCGGTAGTCCTCCAGCGCGGTGAGCGCCGATTCCCGGTTGCCCAGGATGCGGTGACTCATGGCCAGGTTGTACAGGGCGGCGGCGTGGACTTCGTCCTCGGCGGCCATGGCCAGCACCTGGTTGAAGTCGGTCACCGCCAGGTTGTACTGGCCGTCGTTGAAGCGGATGGCCGCCTGGTGGAAGAGGGCCGCCGGAGCCAGCTCACTGTGGGGGAAGTGGCGCAGGAAATTGGACCAGCCCGCGCGGGCGTGATCCACCTGTCCGGCCAGTTCCCGGGACTCGGCGGCGTAGTAGAAGTTGCGGTCGGCCGCGGAATAGCGCGGGTACTTGCCGCAGAGGGTTTCAAAATCGACGGCCGCGGCGGCGTAGTCGCCCGACTTGTACACCCGCATGGCCAGTTCGAAACCGGCCTCCGGCGCCAGCGGACTGTCCGCGTGGGCGGTCACGAGTTCACGTAGGGCGGCGCTGTCGCCGTCGATACCCAGGGTGTACAGGATGTTTGTGATGCCCTCGGTGGCCTCGGCGGCCTCGCGGGACGACGGCCATTCCGTGGCCACCTGCCGGTAAAGGGCCAGGGCGTCTTCGCCGCGGCCTTCGTTGAAGTCACAGCGCCCGAGGCGCAGGGTGGCCGCAGCCTGGGCCTGGGCGTCGGGGAAGTGGGCCATGAGGGATCTGAATTGGGCCCGGGCGTCGTCGTAGTGGCCGGCCTGGAACAGGATGTCGCCGGAGCGCAGCCAGGCCTTGCGGGCCTCGTCGCTGGCGGGGGCTTCGGCGGTCACCTGCTGCCAGGTGTCCACGGCGTCGCCGGCGCGGCCCAGCCGCACGTAGCACAAGCCCGCCTGGTACAGCGCCATCCGTTTGTGGCCCTGATCGCTGAAGCGCACGGCGTACTCTTCGTAGCGGCCCGCCGCTTCCTGGTAGCGTTTGGCGTTGAAGTGACTGTTGGCGATGGTCAACAGGGCCCCGCCCAGGTTTTCCTGGTCGTCCTGGGCCGAGAAGCGCGCCAGCATGGTCTCTTCGGTCTCGATGGCCAGATCCTGACGTCCCTGACGGGCGTAGGTCCAGGCCAGCAGACGGTTGGCCCGGATGCCCACCGAGTGATCGGGGAACTCGGTCAGCAGGGTGGCCAGAGTGGTCTGGGATTCGGGGAAGCGGTCCATGGCGGCCAGGGCGTCGGCGTCGAGCAGCAGGGTGTAGGCCCGCCACACCGAGTCACTGGGCGGCATCTTCTGCAGCGCCAGGTGGGGCGCGCCGGCCATGAGGCCCATCTCATCCGCCTGATAGAACGAATACTCCAGCAGACACAGGCTGGCTTCCACCAGTTCCTGGTGTGCGGGCGACTCGAACACGTACACGTTGCCCGAACCGGCATAGCGGTCGAGGATCAGCTGGAAGTAGGGCGCGGCGTCGAGATAGCGGCCCTGTTCGAACAGGCCCACCCCGGCCAGATACACGGCGGCCGGCGCTTCGGGCGCGTAGGGATGGCCCTCGGCCACGGCCTGGTAGGTGCTGTTGGCTTCGGTGGTGCGGCCCAAAGCGTCCAGACAACGGCCCGTGCGGTACAGGGCGCTGCCGGCCAGCTCGTGGGCGAAATAGTTGCTGAGGACCTCGTTGAACCGGATGATGGCCCGCTCGTATTCGGACTGCAGCCAGCGCATCTCACCCATGGAGAACAGGGCGCGGGCGGCCAGGTCGCTGCCGGCGTAGGTGGACGCCACCGCGTACATGGCCTTCAGGCCGGACACCTGCTCCCCGCCGAGGAAACGGCAGGCGGCGGCCATGTATTCGGTTTCCGCGCGCACGGCCGGACGGGTGGTCTGGCGGGCGGCGCGGGTGAATTCGGTGTCGGCGGCGAGGTAGTTTTCCTGCCCGCCGAAGATGTCGCCCTTGGCCATGTAGGCATAACCCCGCAGGGGGCTTTCCCGGTGTTCATCGATGAGTTCCTGATAGGCGATGGACGCGGCGAATTCCTGATCCAACCGCTGCAGGCACAGACCTTCGAGCATGAGGCCCACGGCGGTCATGGGGCCGGCGTGGCGCACCTGGGTCAGAAAATCCAGGGCCGTGTCGTAACTCTCGGCGGTGTAGGCCACCGCCGCGCGCAGCAGGTTCACGCGGGGGTCGTCGTCGGTCCAGGCTTCACGAGAGACGATCTCGCCCGTGATCACGTCGGCGCCCAGGGCGCTGCCGGCGCGAATGGCGTTCCAGGCGGCGGCCAGGTCGGCCTCCACACTCAGCGGACTGTCGGGATAGTCCAGGCGCCAGGCCTGCCAGAGGGCCGCCGCCGCGACGTCCTGTCCATCCGCCTCAAGGGCCTTGATGTGACAGAAGGCCGCGTCGTCGGCGTAGTCGGTGCCCGCCAAATCCTTGGCGGCGGTTTCGTAGGCCAGCGCCGCTTCGGCGTAGCGGCCCACCAGGTAGAGGGCCTCCGCCTCGAACATGGCCGCGGCGCGAATGTCGGTTTCATTCATCAGTTCATCGAGAATGACGGTCACCGCGCCCACGCTCTGGTCATGGGGCAACAGCCGGGCCTGTTCAAGGCGCTCGGCCGGGCCCACGGGGTCGGCCGGGGTCGCGAGGGCCTGGCCGGCCACCAGGGCCATCAGGAAAGTTGCTAAGGCAACTTTTCGAATTCTTTCCACCTGCATGAGGCGCCGTTCCTTCATTGGGGCCAGGAAGTTCATTTGCCGCTCACCTGCACGGGAACACTGATTTCCCGGGCCTGGGTGTCGATGCCGATGGTCTGGGGCGCGCCGGCGGTTTCCAGTCCGCCCAGGTCCCTCACACACAGACGGTACTCGTAGGAGCCGTCGGGCAGGGGGATGCCGGTGGCGGTCTTGCCGTCCCACATGAGGTGGGCCGGGGGCGCGCCGCGGCCGCCGAACTTGCGCACGATCTGACCGCTCTTGTCGCTGATTTCCAGGCGCCAGGATTCGATGTCGTGACGGGTGCGGGCCGCCAGGTCGAAGCGCGTGGCCGATTTGGAGCCCAGGGGCGAAATTACTTCGTTGCTGGCCTGGCTCTTGGCGAAGAAGCCGCCGAAACGCCACGAAACGCTGAAGCGATGAATGATGCCCAGTTCGTTGTTGCCCGCGCCGTAATCCAGACGCAGATCCTCCGGCAGGTTCACCGTGAAACCGCCCACGGGGCGGCTCCCGTCGAACCCGGCCCGCAGGGCGATCTTGCGGGTGATCCAGTACTCGCCGCCACCGTGTACGCGAGTGCGGAAGTCGCCGATCCTCTCCACGTCGGCCGTGAGCAGGCCGCGGCCCTCCATGAGGTCCACGGACACGCCGCCGCGCAGCAGGGTGGGATAGGTCTCCTTGGTGTCGCGCAGTTCCAGGTTCGGTCCGCCCAGGTTGGCGGCCGACAGTCCCACACGCACGGTCTCGCTGGCGTGGATCAGCACGCCCAGGTCCAGGCCGATGCCCGAGGCGCTGAACTCGTCGATGGACTGGTGCACGATGCGCATGTTGGCGCCCAGGGCCACCCGGGCGTGCACGTTGTGCGACGCGGACAGCAGGTAGGCCGTTTCGCCTTCGCGGAAGGTGCCCAGGCTGTCGTTCACATCATTGGTCTTGTCGAACTCGTCCGAGCGCAGCGCCAGGATGGACAGCCCCAGCGTGGGGTACTTGGTCCCCGGCACGGCGAAGCTGATGGCGTTGATGGACGTGCCCTCGAAGTAGCGGCTGGTTTCCAGGAACACCTCGTTGCGGCTGAGCTGCGTCATGCCGGCGGGGTTCCAGTTCATGCCCAGCGGCTCGTTGGCCAGGCCGGTGAAACTGCCGCCGAGGCCCACGGCCCGGGCGCTCTGATAGTTGACCAGCCAGTCGCCGGCCCAGCCGCCGTTCTGATCCTCGGCCTGGGCGGCAAGGCCCCCCAGGAGGATCACCAGCAGAAGCAGGATGGCGTGGACGTGTCTGTTGTCGCGGTTCATCAAGTCTTCCTCCGGGAAGCTCATCGTACGACGGCGATACGACGCCGCATTTTGTGAATCGTTTCGCCCTGGCGCTCGGCCACGACGTCGAGGATATAGCCGCCGCTGGCGACGTAGCTGTTCTCACCGTTGCGACCGTCCCACGGCACCTCGTTGACGCCCTGGGCACCGCCCGGATCGCCGGCCGCGTAGTCCCGCTCCAGCACGAGCGTGCCGGTGAGCGTGAACAGCCGCATCTTCACGGTCGCGGGCTGGGCGAGGTTGTAGATGATGGTCGTGGCCCCGTCCCCGGGATGGAACGGGTTGGGATAGTTGCTGATGGAGCCGGCGCTGGAGGTGGGCGCCATCAGCGTGGTTTCAATTTCCATGCTGTTGGTGAAGCCCTCGCTGCTGACCAGGATCACCGTGGTGCCGGCCTCTTCGGTGCCCGTGTAGCGGGCTTTGGCCAGGCCGTCGGCGTCGGTCACGTTGTTGAGAATCTCCAGCGTGCCCTTCTCCGTGCTCTTGAAGTTCACTTCGATGTCGGGGATGCCGTTGCCCAGGGTGTCGGCCACCTTGGCGGTGACATCGGTGGTCTTACGGCCACCCACCCACTCGGGGGTTTCGTGGAATTCCAGGGACGCGGGCGCGCCCGGGACCACGGTGAGCAGGTTGGTCAGGCCCGGCGCTTCGCCCAGGGCGCTGGTCACCACCAGCATCACGGGCTCGCTCCGGGTGTAGGTCAGGGTGATGGAGCGCACGCCCTGGTAGAACTGGAAGCCGGCGTCGCTCAGTTCGCCTTCGCCCGGTTCCTGGGTCACGGCGTTCAGGACGGCCACGGTGGCGAAGCCGTTGATGTCCTGCATCACGGCCCCGGCGTCGTTCACCACGCGCACCGACAGGGTGAAGGGCTCGCCCGCAATCACCTGCGGCGGCTGAATGGACGCCTCGATGTGGAAACCGCTCTCGATGGCCCGCATCTGGGTGTGCGCGGGGGTCATCTCGGGGTTCGTCAGGTTGTTCAGGGTCATGAGCTGGTAGCCCGCCGTGGACAGGCGCACTTCCACGTCGCCGATGCCGTCGACCATCAGGAAGGACGCCGGCAGGTCGGACAGGCGGTCGGTGCAGATCAGCTCGATCTCGTCAAATACGCCGGTCACCGGGTTCCACCAGTTGTCGGTGGCCAGGGTGCGCATGATGAAGGCGTAGGAGATGCTCTGGTCCAGCGCGAGGCCGGTCTTACCCAGCTCCGAGCCGGACAGCAGTTCTTCGCCGGGCGCCAGGGTGATGAGGCGTTTGTACGGACCCGGGCGCACCATGAACGGATCGCTGGTGTAGCCGGCGATGCCCACGGTGTCGGTGGCCGCGGCCACGGTGTGTTCGCCCGCCCGCAGGAAGGTCACGTCCATTTCAAGACGGCCGTCCGTGAGGAAGGTGTCCCGCGCCGCCAGGGCGAAGGGGTCGGTGGGCTCCAGGTCGATGGCCGCGCTGCCGGTGTGGGTGGGGTTCCACCAGGCGTCCACGGCGTTGACGGCGACCTTGAAGGGGATGCCGGCTTCCTGCTCCATGGGCTCGCCGTCGAACCCGGGATCGCGCCCGTTCACGTTTTCCTGGCCGGGCAGCAGCACCTGCAGGCCGGCGAAGGCGCCGGGCACCACGGTGAACGGATCGCTGGTGCCGATGTTGGGCGGCGCCGCGAAGTCGATGCAGGAGAAGGCCGTCTGCTCGGCCGCGCCGAAGAAGGTGACCTCGCCGGTCCACACGCCGCCATCGAACTGGATGGTGGTGGGTGTGATGGTTTCCGGCCCGGTGTCCGCCGCCAGCATGGCGAAGCCGTTGTACCCGTCGAGCAGGCCGCCCGTGGGGTCGTTGGTGTGGATGGTGATGGTCACGGGCTCACCGGCGGTGACCGGCGATCCGAAGGGATCGATCACGAAGTCGGGCGTGCTGCTCAGCACGCTGAAGGGCACGGTGGTCATGGGGATCACGGTGCCGTCGGTCAGGTCGCTCACCATGAGCGTCCAGTTGCCGGCGGAGCCGAAGGTCACCGGGACGGTGGCGTGACCGTCGACCAGGGCGGCCTCGAGAGGCGTGGTGGCCGCAGGGTCCATGCTCATCAGCTGGACGGTGTGGCTCACGGACACCTGGTTCCAGTAGGCGTCGGCGGTGAAGATCTCCACGTCGAAGGGATAGCCGGTGGTCTGGGCCGCCGGACCGCCCAGCAGGCCGTATTCGCTGGCGGGCACCCAGTACTGGCCGGGCAGCACGATGAGCAGGCGCGCCAGGGCGCCGGGCTTCACCACGAAATAGTTGCTGGTGCCGTTCACGTCGGGATCGCTTTGGCTCACCGCGTGCAGCCGAACGCCGCCTTCGGCCCCGTTGTGGTTGGATTCGTCCGCGAGGTGGAAGGTCACCGGGCCGGTCCACTGGCCGCCGGTAAACACCACGTCGGCCGGATCGAGGCTGCCGCGCTCGTGGCTGGTCCACTGTTCCAGGCTCACCACGTCGTTGAAGCCGTGCACCTGGTTGCCGTCGGCGTCCACCGCGCGAAGGGTCACTTCGGTGGGGGTGCCGGCGATCTGGTGCATGCCGATGGGATCGATCTGCAAGGCGGACACGATGCCGGTGCTGCCGGTGACGGCCACCGGCGCGGATTCCACGGTGTAGTACTCGGGTCCGCTGATGTCTTCCGCGCTCACGGTGAAGGTGCCCGCGGAATTGAAGGTCATGTAGGCCGTGGTCTCGCCGTTGAGCATGGGCTCGGCGGCGGGCATGTCGGCGCTGTAGTCGGTGGTGCCGAGCCGGGCCACCACGCGGTCGGTGGGCACGGGCTCGAAGTTCGCGTTCACCGCACGCACGATCACCGGGAAGGGCACGCCCGCCACCTGGGGCGTGGGGGTGCCGGTCTTGCCGGTTTCGGTGCCGACCGCCGCGGTTTCACCCGGCAGCAGGATCTGCAGGTGACTGTAGTGCACCGCGATGTCCTGGCTCACGAAGCTGCCGATTTCCTGGCGCACCGGATCGTTGGCGGCCACGAACCAGGTGCCCGGCGTGCGCATGGTCACGGAGAAGGTGTGGTGCCCGTCGGTCAGGTTCGCGTACAGGGGCGTGTCGGCCTCGCCGTCGCCGCTTTCCAGTTCCACTTCATAGGACACGTTCACCCGGTTCCAGTATTCGTCGGTGGCGTAGACGTCCACGTCGTAGGCCGCGTCGGCCCACTGCTGCGTGGGCACGCCGTTGATGCCCTCGAGAATCCAGGGCGTCCAGTTCTGCCCCGGCGCGATGGCCAGCAGGCGGGCGTAGGGTCCGGGCCCCACGTCGAAATAGTTGCTCAGGCCCTCCAGGTCGCTTTTCACGGCCTTGAGTCGCACGGAGCCGCCGGTCTTGTCGGCGGGGTCGGCCAGATAGAAGGTCACGTTGCCGGTCCAGGTGCCGCCGTTGAGGGGGATGGTCTCGGGCGACACAACGCCCTGACCCAGACTGGTCAGCTGATGGAGGCTCACGTCGCCGCTGTGGCCCGTATCGAGGTCGCCGTCGGCAAAACGGGTCTCGATGGTCACGATCACCGGTTGGCCGGCCGTCTGGGACAGCGGAATGTCGGAGATCACCAGGTCGGTGGGCTCAGGCTGGGCCGACACAACGGTGATGGGCGGAGAGATGTCGTATTTGTGCTCGCGGTCGGTGTAATCCTTGGCCTTCACCGTGAACGATCCCTCGTGGTTGAGGGTCACCCAGGTGGTCATTTCGCCGTCGATGAGCGGCGTATCCGGCGGCAGATCCGCGGTGCTGTTGGTGGAATAGAAGCGGATGGTGTGTGTGACGCCGGGCCAGGTGACCCAGTTGTCGTCGGTCACCCGCACGCGCACCTGGAAGGGCACGCCCACCGTCTGGTCCAGCGGCTGGCCTGTCTTGCCGGACAGCGTGTTGGGCGCGGCCTCCTCACCGGGCACCAGGATCTGGACGTTGTCGTAAACGCACTTGTCCTGAGCCAGCGAGACGGGAATCCAGAACGCCTGGAGACAGATTGCGGCCAGAACGACGGCAATGGCTCTGTTTTGCAGGACTTCGGGTCTAAACACGGTTTCCACCTTTGAGAAATGGACACATTCCGACCGGGACGGGCCCGGGTTGGTTTTTTTTAGGATTTTGCAATTGGTGGACCCTGCCGGGGGTAATGAGGACGGTTCCTGATGTCGGGGGTTAAGGATTGGGGAATAAGGGGATGGGCGGTTAAACCCGGGGGTTTGAGGGGGTTTGTTCAAGAGGGGGGGTGGTTAATTAGCCCAGAAAACAGCCCGGGGTGGATTGATTTTTTACACCTTGGTGAGCGACAGGTTTTGATTAACTGTTGCATCAAGACGGTTCGAGGACAGAACGAGGAGTCAAAGTGGCCTTCCGGGGTGTTTTGGGCCAGATTTCCCCTGCAATCCCCTCAACCGACCCCTATAATCCCATATCATCCTGATCCCCCAACCCCGGAGCCCCCATGCCCCTCTTCGAAGCCGGCAAGGTCCGCGTGGACCTCGACGACAAGGGCTACATGACTCAGCCCGACATGTGGAACGAGAAAGTGGCGGCCGCCCTGGCCGTCGATGAAGGCATTGCCGAACTCACCGAGGACCACTGGACCGTCATCGACTTCCTGCGCGACTTCCAGGAAGAGCACGGCACCGCGCCCATGATTCGCGTCCTGTGCAAGGGCACGGGCTTCAGTCTCCAGAAGATCTACGACCTCTTCGACAACGGCCCGGCCAAGGGCGCCTGCCGCGTGGCCGGCCTGCCCCGTCCCGACAGCTGCGTTTAAACGGAAGGCAAACGATGAAATCCCTGCGCATTCTGCCCCTGCTGATCCTGCTGCTTCTGGTGGGGTGTTCCGATGGTCCAGACGTGGACGCCGAGTTCGTCCGCCTGACCCACGGCTACCTGGACCGCATGTACGAGCTGAACCCGGAGTGGGCCACCAACCTGGGGGATCACCGGTTCGACGGCCGGGTGAGCGACATGAGCGCCGCCGGATTCGCCGCCCGGGCCGCCTTCAACCGCAGTTATCTGGATAGTTTAAACGCCCTGGACAGGACCAGGCTGAGCCAGGTCAACCGCATCGACGCCGAGATCCTCACCGCCCACTGTGAGGCCGTCATTTTCCGGATTGAGGAAATCCGCGAGCACACCTGGAATCCCACCCACTACAATCCGGGCGACGGCCTGTACAACATCCTGGCCCGCGACTACGCGCCGCTGCCCGACCGCCTGGCGGCGCTGAAGCTGCGACTGGAGCAGTTGCCCGTCACCCTGGAGGCCGCCAAAGCCAATCTCCACAACCCGCCCCGGGTGATGACCGAAACCGCCATCCGCCAGAACCCCGGCGTGATCAACCTGGTCATGGACGGCCTGACGCCCTACCTGGACCAGGAGCCCGCGCTGAAGGAGGCGTTCGCCCCGGTGCGCGCCCGGGCCATCGCCGCGCTCGACGATTACGGCCGCTGGCTCAAGACCGATCTTCTGCCCAACTCGAACCGCGACTTCCGGCTGGGCAACGACCTGTGGCGCAAGAAGCTGGAGTACTCCCTGAACTCGGACCTGACGCCGGAAGAGATCCTGGCCGCCGCCGAACGGGATCTGGCCGCCACCCGCGCCGAGATGTACACAGTGGCCCTGCCCCTGTACCGCGACTTCTTCCGGGGCCATGCCGACGACCCGTCCATCACCGAGGACAAGGTTGTTCGCCTGGTGCTGAGCCGTCTGGCCGACGATCGGCCCACCAACGAGACCATTGTTCAGCAGGCCGAACGCGATCTGGCACGGCTCACCGAGTTCGTGCGCGACCACGACCTGGTGACCGTGCCGGACAACCCGGTGCAGCTCATCGTCATGCCCGAGCACCAGCGGGGCGTGGCCATCGGCTACTGCGACTCGCCGGGCCCGCTGGAGAAGAGCGGCACCACGTTCTACGCCATCAGTCCCACGCCGAAGGATTGGTCGCCGGCCCGGGCCGAGACCTTCTACCGCGAGTACAACGACTACATGCTGCAGAACCTCACCATCCACGAGGCCATGCCCGGCCACTACCTGCAGATCGCGCTGGCCAACCGTTTCGAGGCGCCCACGCCGTTGCGCGCCATCTTCTCCAGCGGCACGTTTGTCGAGGGCTGGGCCACCTACGCGGAGCAACTCATGGTGGAGGCCGGCCACGGCGGGCCCCAGGTGCAGATGCAGCAGCTCAAGATGAAGCTGCGGCTCATCATCAACGCCATCATCGACCAGAAAATCCACATGGGCGCCATGACCGAAGGCGAAGCCATGCAGATGATGATGGTGGAAGGCTTCCAGGAAGAGGGCGAGGCCGCGGGCAAGTGGATCCGCGCCTGCCTGACCAGCACCCAGCTGTCCACCTACTACGTGGGAAACCTGGAGCTCAATGGTCTGCGCAATGATTACGAGACGAAGGCGGGCGGCGGGTACAGCCACCGCGAATTCCACGACAAGCTGCTGAGCTTCGGCTCGCCGGCGCCCAAATACGTGCGGGAGTTGATGGGGTTATAGCGGCTGACAGTCCGGGCAATTCACCGTGCCGCGTCCGCTGACCACCGTCTTCACGAGGGTGGCCCCGCAGTCGCGGCACGCTTCACCACCCCGTCCGTACACGCGCAGCTTGCGCTTGAAGTTGCCGGGTTTGCCGTAGAAGTTGGTGAAGTTGAGGAACGTCGTGCCGCCGTGGTCGATCGCCAGGCGCATGACGGCCTTCCCCCGCTTGAGCACCTCGCGCAGGGTGTCTTCGTCGAGGTCGCAGGGCCGGGTCTCGGGGTGCACCCCCGCCAGAAACAACGACTCATCCACATAGATATTCCCCAACCCCGCCGCGATCCCCTGATCCAGCAGCAGCGCCTTGATGGGCGCGGTCCGGTGAGCGATCCGGGAATGCCAGTCCTTGAACCGCACGGTCATCATGTCCGGCCCGATGTGGCGGATGGCCGCGGGGGACACGCCGTCCTCCACCAAAGTCAGCCGCCCGAACTTGCGCACGTCGCGGTAGTACACCGGCGGGGCGTCGGGAAACTCGAACACCAGGTGCACGTGCTTGTCGGGTTCGTACTCCTCGAGAATGAAGAACTGCCCGGTCATGCGCAGGTGGATCATGAGGTAGGCGGCGTCTTCGCCGGACCCGAAGTGCAGGATGAGGTACTTGCCGTGACGGTGGACGTCGGTGAGCGGCTTGCCCACCAGCGCCTTGCGTGTGGCCCGCACGCTCTGGCCCAGCACGCCGGCGAAGTTCACCTGCAGGCCGGTCAGGGTCTGCCCCTGCAGGTTCATCTTCAGGGCGCGGCCAACGTTTTCAACTTCGGGCAATTCAGGCATTAGATACCGCGCTCTTTTTTGATCTGGTCGTAGGCGTCGTTGATGGCCTGCATCTTGTCCTCGGCGAACTTGATGAAGTCGTCGCTCATGCCCTTGTTGGACAGCACGTCCGGGTGATACTCCTTGGCCAGACGGCGGTAGGCGCCCTTCACCTCGCTGTCGGTGGCGGCCGACGGCAGGCCCAGGGTGGCGTAGGCCGCATCCAGGTTGGCCGTGGGGTTGAACATGGCCTTGGCTTCCTCGAAGTCGCGGGTGCCCAGACCCATTTCCAGCGAAATGGAGCGGATCATGGCCTCTTCGGCCTGGTGCAGGTGCCCGTCGGCCATGGCCACCATCATCAAGAGGGAGATGATGTCACGCATGCGGTCGGGCTGATGGCCCAGCAGTTGTCGCACCTGACGGGCGAACTCCTCGGCGGGGATGGGGGAGTCCTTGGCCTCGTTGAAAATGCGGGCCGCCATTTTGCGCTCGGCCGCGGGCATGCGCAGTTGGTCGCGCAGGAAGGTGTCGAAGCTCCGGACTTCGTCGCTGGTCACCCGGCCGTCGGCCTTGGCCACCTTGGCCGCCAAACTGATCATGGCCACCAGGAAGGCCTGCTGGGCCGCCTGGGGATTGCCCAGGGTGCGGGCGCCGGGATGGCCCTGCACCCGCTTGTTGGCATTCTCCACGTTGGCGCCCAGGGCGCTTCCGAAAATGGCCCCCAGGGGACCGCCCAACAGGAACCCGATGCTGCCGCCGATGATGCCGCCCAATAAACCCATCTCATAACCTCGCTTGGGATGAAAACCAGCTTCGAAAATAAGGGAAACGGCGACGAACCGCCAAAGTTACCGGCGGAACTAAAGATTTATTCAAGAAAAGACCCCGTTTGTCGATGAAATGCCTGGAGAGGGATGTCCTGTTGACCCTGGAGCTTAGGAAAGGCCTGGCCCATGCGTATTTTGATCGTGGAAGACGACTTTATCAGCCGACGGCTTCTCAGCCGGTATCTGGTCCCCTACGGCGACTGTGACGTGGCCATCAACGGCGAGGAAGCCCTCATTGCCATCGAGGACTCCCTGGATCACAGTACCCCCTACGACCTGATCTGCCTGGATATCATGATGCCCGGCCTGAACGGCCAGGAAACCCTGGAAGCCCTGCGGAAGCTGGAGTCGGAGCACACCGGCTGCCCGGATACAGCGGCCAAGGTGGTCATGACCACGTCCCTGGAGGACAACCACTCCATCCGCCAGGCGTTCCACGCGTCCGCCGACGGCTATCTGCTCAAGCCCATCAAGAAGCAGATCTTCGTGGACCTTTTAACGGACCTCGGCCTCGTGGCCGCAGTGTCCGTTTAGGCGGGCCCGCATGGCCGTTTCCACCCCCATGGCGCCCGGCACAGTGGGTGCCCGGATTTCCGACAAGGAATTCGACGCCATCCGTCAGCTGGTCTACCGCAACTTCGGCATCAATCTCACCGAGCAGAAAAAGACCCTGGTGGTGGGACGGCTCCAGAAGGTGCTGCGCCAGCGCGGGTTCGACACCTTCAAGGCCTACTTCGAATGGCTGACCAACGACCGCTCGGGTGAGGGCCTGGACGAACTGGCCAACCGGATTTCCACCAACCACACCTTTTTCTACCGGGAAAAGGCCCACTTCGAGTTCTTCGCCAAGACGGTGCTGCCCGAGGCCGTGGCCTGGCGCAAACAACAGGGCCGCAAGGACCTGCGAATCTGGTGCGCCGGCTGTTCCAGCGGCGAGGAGCCGTACACCCTGATGATGCTCCTGCTGAATCATCTGGGCAGCGACCTGAAGAACTGGAATCCCATTCTGCTGGCCACGGACATTTCGGCCACGGCCCTCAAGAAGGCCATGTCCGGTGTTTACGAAAAGGAGCGCGTGGCCGAACTGCCGGCCGAGCTGCGCAACCGCTATTTCGAACGCACCGCGGAGGGGCACCTGTCGGTGACCGATTCGGTGCGGGAGATGATCCATTACCGTCGGCACAACCTCATGGATGCCAAGTTCCCCTTCAAACACCAGTTCGACGCCATCTTCTGCCGCAACGTCATGATCTACTTCGATCGCGATACCCGGCAGACCCTGGTGTCCAAGTACTATGACCACACGCGGCCGGGCGGCCACTTGTTCATCGGGCACTCCGAATCCCTGAATCGGAGCGACACGAAGTACGGGTATGTCATGCCGGCGGTTTACCGCAAGTAGCCCCCGCGTCTGCGCCCCCTGTCGACCCGGTGTTGGCAGGGGGCGTTTTTTGTCCTACTGTTCCCTGCGAACCCCTATGACCCACTTCCCGAGGAATCACGCCGTGCGCCACACACATCCCCGATTCTCCGCCGACACCCCCGGCGACGCCCTGCTCGAACGCGACCAGGTCGCCCCCGAGTACAAATGGCAGCTGGACAGGATCTTCCCCGACTGGGAGAGCTGGGAAACCTGTCTCACCGAGGTGGAAACGGCCCTGCCGTCCCTGGCGGCCCTGCAGGGCACACTCAACGGTTCGGGGGCGACCCTGTTGGCGGCCATCGAGCGGATTCACACCGTGCAGCGGGACCTGGAGCAGGCGCTGGTCTTCGCCGGCATGAAGAGCGACGAGGACACCCGCGACGGCGAGAACACCGCCCGCAAGGGGCGCGTGTCCAGCCTGGGGGTCGCGTTCAGCGAAGCCACCAGCTGGTTCGAATCCGAGGTGCTGGAAATCAGCGCCGAGCGGCTGGCCGCCCTGCAGGCCGAGGAACCTCAATTGGCGGTCTTCGCCCATTTCCTGGACAACATCCAGCGGGCCCGGGCCCACACCCTGCCCGCGGAGCAGGAAGCCATTCTGGCGTCGGCGGGCCTCATCGCCCGGGGCGCGGGCCAGGTGTTCAACGCGTTCGACAACGCCGACCTGGAGTTCGGCCGCATCGACGACGCGGACGGCAATTCGGTGGCCCTGACCAAGGGCCGCTACTACAAATTCATGAAAAGCCCCGACCGGCGGGTGCGGCAGGACGCCTACACCGTCTTCCTCGACGCCTACGGCGCCATGAAGAACACCCTGGCGGCCAACATGGACGCCAACGTGAAGACCCACGTGTTCTTTGCCCGGGCCCGGGGCCACGAAGGCACCCTGGAGGCCAGCCTGCACCCCGATGCGGTGCCCACCGGCGTGTTTCACTCCCTCATCGAAACCGTGGGAAAACGCCAGGCGACCATTCACCGGTACACGGCGCTGAAGAAGCGGGTCCTGGGCCTGGACCAGCTCCACGAATACGATCTGTCCGTGCCCCTCTTTCCCAAGGGCGAGTTCAGGTTCAGCTACGACGAGGCCTGTCCCCTGCTGCTCAAGGCTTTCGCGCCCCTGGGCCCGGACTACACGAAGACGGTTCAGGACGGTCTGCGCGACGGGTGGATCGACGTGAAGGAAACCGTCGGCAAGCGCAGTGGGGCCTACAGCAACGGTGTTTACGACACGCCGCCCTACATCCTGCTGAACTGGGCCGACCAGCTGGGCGACACCTTCACCCTGGCGCACGAACTTGGACACTCCATGCACTCGTGGCTGGCGGCCAGGCACCAGCCCTTCGTTTACGGGAGTTATCCCATCTTTACGGCGGAGATCGCGTCCACCTTCAACGAGCTGCTGTTCATGGATCATCTGCTGCGCGACAGCGATGACCGGGACCGCAAACTCTTCCTGCTGGACCACCATCTGGCGCAGATCAACAACACGGTGTTCCGTCAGACCATGTTCGCCGAATTTGAATTCGCCATGCACAAGCACGGCGAGGCGGGCCACACCCTGACGGCGGACTGGCTGGGCGACACCTACACGGACCTGCTGGCCAAATACTGGGGCCCGGAGGCCGTGTTCGACCCGGCGCGCAGCCGGTTGACCTGGTCGCGCATTCCCCATTTCTTCTACAACTACTATGTGTACCAGTACGCCACGGCCTATTCGGCGGCGGTGGCCCTGTCGCGCAAGGTGTTGGCGGGCGGAGACACCGAGCGGGAACAATATCTTGATGTTCTGCGTTCAGGGTGCAGTCTTTATCCCGTGGAGACGGTCCGGCTGGGCGGCGTGGACATGGATACGCCCCGCCCCATGGAAGACGTCATCACCCTTTTCGGATCCCTGCTGGACCAGGTGGAAGACCTGCTGGACTAAGGAGCGACCATGACCGCGCGCGTGCTGCTCATTCTCATGCTGATGGCCGTTTCGACCGCCTGGGCCCAGGACGACCAGAACAAGCCCCGCACCTGGGACGAGATGCAGAAGTCCACCGACAACCGTCTGCAACCGGCGGAGGGTCCGGTGAAGTTCGCGTCGGAAGAGGGCGCCTTCACGGTGATCTTCCCCAGCGGCTGCGCCAAGGTGGCAACCCGCATGCAGGACGATCCCCTGACCGGCGGCGGACCCATGGGGTCGCGCTTCAGCACCGTGTTCGTCTTCTGCGATCGGAACGAGGAGAAGGGCGAGGGCGCCTCGGTGACCAGCCTCTTCTTCAACCGCGACATCGAGAACAACATGGCCACCCCCGATGACGTCATCGAGCAGCTCAAGTACATGCTCGACCAGTACGGCGCCAAGGTCGTGAGCCAGGCGCCGGTGCGCCGTCAACTCGACGAGGACCATTTCATCGAGGGCCTGGAGCTGAAGGCCCAGTCTCCCGACGGCAAGAGCCAGGTCTGGCTGCGCGGCCTGCTGGACAACGGCGACATCTTCATCCTGTCTGCCTGGAAGGTGCAGGGCGGGCTGTGGGACGACCCCGATTACGCCACCTTCTTCAATTCCTTCCTGCCCGGTACCGACTGACCCCGACTTCACCCCGGCCCCGTGGCCGCTTTCGAAAAGGCGAGTACATGTCCACACCCGCAGCCCCGGAGGCGCCCCGCGGCCTCCGCATGTTCCCCGGAGCCTTCTGGTCCGCCAACGTCATGGAAATCTTCGAGCGCATGGGCTGGTACGGCTTCTACGCCGTCAGCAGTCTGTACCTCACCGGCGCCATTGCCGACGGCGGGCTGGGCTTCACCAGCGCCGACCGCGGCGTCATCCAGGGCGTGGTCACGTTCTTCCTGTACCTGTTTCCCGCGGTGTTCGGCGCCCTGGCCGACCGCTACGGCTACAAGACCATGTTCCTGGCCTCCACGGTGATCATGGGCCCGGCGTACCTGCTCCTGCAGTTCCCCACCTCGTTCTGGGGCTTCTTTGCGGTGTATTTCCTGGTGGCCGTTGGCCACAGCATGTTCAAGCCGGTGGTGATTTCCACGGTGGCCCTGACCACCAACGAGAAGACCGGGTCAATGGGCTTCGGCATCTTCTACATGATGGTGAATATCGGCGGATTTTTCGGCCCCATCATCGCGGGCTTTGTGCGCGGCTGGAGCTGGACCTACGTGTTCTGGGCCTCGGCTTTCTGGATCGGCATGCTGGCCGTGACCTGCATTTTCTTCTACAAGGACCCCCGCAGCGAAGAGGACAAGGCCAACAAAAAGAGCCTGGGTGAGGTCTTCGGCGGCATGGTCGGAGTGGTGGGCAACGGGCGCTTCTTCCTCATGGTGTCCGGCGTGCTTGTGGTGCTGGTGATGGGCTCCAAGTGGTGGGACTTCAAACTGATCGGTCCCATCAGCCTGGCCTGGATCGTGTTCAACGTTCTGTTGGATGTGGGCTTCAGGGTGGCCGGCCGCCGGGCCGGTGAAGGGATCTGGCTGCTGCAACCCATGAAGGTGGGTGAGGGCCGCTACATGGTCTTCCTGCTGCTCATGGCCGGGTTCTGGACCAGTTTCAATCAGATCTTCCTCACCCTGCCCGAGTACATCCGCGATTACGGCGACACCTCGGACATCATTCGGGCCCTGAGCCCCCTTGGGAGCTGGATTGGCGGCGTGGGGGAAAGTATGGGCGTTTCCCGGGATACGCTCCTCCAGATGTACCTGAAGAACGGCCAGATCAAACCGGAGCACATGATCAACATGAATGCCATGGGCATCATCTTTGGTCAGATCGGGATTTCCTATCTCATCCGCAACGTCAAGCCCCTGAACACCATCATCAACGGCGTGGTCGTTACGGTGATCAGTTTCCTGGTGTTCATTTTAGGCCAAAGCGGCTGGATCATTGTGGCCGCCATTCTCGTATTCTCCGTGGGCGAGATGATGGCGTCGCCCAAATCCAAGGAGTACGCCGGCCGCATTGCGCCCCCGGGCAAGGTGGGTATGTACATGGGCTACTTCTACTGGTGCACCGCGCTGGGTCACCTCTTCGGCGGTCTGCTGTCCGGAGTCATGTACCAGCACTACGGCCCGGTTGAGCGCGGGGGTATCGACAAACCCGACGTGATGTGGATCGTGTTCGCGGTCCTGGCGGCGTCCACCGCGGTGTCGTTGGTGATTTATGACCGGTGGGTGCGGGCGAATCCCCTGACCGTGGAGGGTCCGACCGCCGAATAACCGGCGGTCCGGGAGCGGCGTCCGGCTGTGGCGAATCTTCACATTCCCGCCGTCGGGTGTGCCGACTCGTCACAGGCGGGGCTCAGTAGTCCCGGTTCTGTAACGGAATATTTCAAAAGGTCTTAGCTGTGGCGCCCTGCCTCCGTGAACCGGGCACACAGCTTGCGGTCCGGGGCAGGACATCGATCCGGCCCAGACAGCCGAATGACATGTGACACGGTGGGGCCCATCTTCTATCATGGGCACCAAAGACTAGCGTTTCGACACCGGGAAGCGATTGCGCCCGAGTCAATTCAATCAGGGAATTTTTCATGATGCCAATGCGACGAAAGGTCGGCGGGCTGGTGGTCCTGGCGATGGTGCTGACCGGCGCCACCCTCCAGGCCCAGGACGTCCCGACCACGGTGGACGAGACTATCGAGACCCGTCTGCTGACCCAGCAGGAGAAGGACCAGTGGTCTGCGGAAAAAGCCCAACTGGTGCAGCGCTTCCGCGCCGCCCAGGCCAACGTGACCTGGCTGGAGAACCGCCGCGGTGACGAACTGGCGCGGGTGGAGGCCCTGGAGGGGCGGGTGGCCGAGTTCCAGCGTCGTCTGGGCGAAGCCGACCGGCTCGAAGGCAGCATGCAGGACAGCCTGGAAGTGGTACTGGACCGTTTGGCCGACAGCATCGACCGCGGCCTGCCCTTCCTGCCCACGGAACGCGCCGCCCGCCTGGAGCAGGTGCGGGCCGAGCTGGCCAAGCCCGACGTGAGCAGCGCCGAGAAACTGCGCCGCCTGCTGGAGGCCCTGCAGATCGAGGCAAGCTACGCGGCCAGCGTGGAAGTGTATCAGGACCGCATCCAGGTCGACGCCCAGGACGTTCACGCGGACATTCTGCGCCTCGGCCGGCTGAGTCTCTTCTGGCGCACGCCCGACGGCGCCCGCGTGGGTGTTTACGACCCGGCCGCCGGCGTGTGGACGGAATTGTCCGGCGCCCACAAGCGCCGAATCACCCGGGCCATGGAAATGGCCACGCGCATGCGGCCGGTGGAAATCATCGACCTCCCGCTGGGGAGGATCACGCCATGAAACGCCTGCTTCGTTATCTGCCGCCGCTGATCGCCGTGGCCCTCATTATTGTGGCGGCCATGGCGCTGCCCGGAAAGACCAACGCCCAGGACATCCGCGAGGCGGCCAAAAGCGCCGAGGCCGACCGCGGCGCCGCCCTTGAAGAAGCGCGCCTGGCTGAAGCCGCCATCATCGCCGACCGGGACAAGCTCGAAGCCGAGGTCAAGCGCCTCGAAGGCCGGCAGGCCGCCCTGGAAGCCGAGTTGGCCGCCTTGAACGTCCGTCGGGACGACGGCCAGGTTCAGCTCACCCGTCTGACGGAACAATGGTCCGGCCGCGAACTGGGCTTCCGCGAAATTTCCGGCAACGTGCGCATGGCCGCGCGCGACCTGGAGTCGCTGCTCAACGCGTCGCCCCTCAACGCGGGCGCCGGATGGCGTCTGGACACCGTGTCGCCCCTGCTGGACAAGGGCTACTTCCCCGACATCGACGACATCGCCGGCATGGTGAACGTCTTCTTCGACGAGATGGACCGCGGCGGTCAGGTGTCCCTGCGCGAAGGCCGGTTCATCGGCCGCGACGGCGTGGAGGCCACCGGCCAGGTGTTCCAGCTCGGCAAGTTCACCTCCGTGTACCGCACCGCCGAGGAGACGGGCTTTTTGACCTGGTCTCCCGACGGCCGTCAGTTCTTCGCCCTGGCCGACCTGCCGCCCCGCGGGGTGGGCCGGTCCCTGAACAACTACCTCGACGGCGAAAGCGACCTGGTGCCCGTGGACATGAGCGGCGGGTCGGCCCTGCGTCAGCTCACGAACCGGGCCGGGATTTCCGACCAGCTCAAGGCCGGCGGCCCCATCGTTTATCCCATTCTGCTGATCGCCGTCTTCGCTCTGGGCATCGTGATCTACAAGGTGGTCTTCCTGCAGCGCATGCACGGCAACACCGACCGCATCATGAACGAAGTGAACACCCTGGCCGCCAAGGGCGACTGGGCGGCCTGCGAGAAGATCCTGGGCCAGCACACGGGCAAGAAGTGGTCGGTGGTGCGGGTGCTCAAGGCCGGACTCGCCGCGCGCGGCGACGACCGGGAAACCCTGGAGAGCGTGCTGCAGGAGTCGATCCTGCGCGAGCTGCCCCGCGTGACCCGCGGCATCGCCGTGTTGGCGGTGCTGGGGGCGGTGGCCCCGCTGCTGGGCCTGCTGGGCACGGTCACCGGCATGATCGACACCTTCCGCATCATCACCCTGTTCGGCACCGGCGACCCCAAGCTCATGAGCGGCGGGATCAGCGAAGCCCTGGTCACCACCGAACTGGGCCTGGCCGTGGCCATTCCCATCATGCTGCTGCACACGCTGCTGTCGCGGCAGGCCGACCACGTGATCGGCGAGATGGAAGAGAAGGCCGTGCATCTCACGAACATCATTCAGAAACGCCGGATTCTGTCCGGGGAAGAGGGCTAGAGCGCCGTGGACCTGGTCTGGCTCACACGAACCTATCTGTTGCAGGGTGGCTGGGTCATGATCCCGCTGGTCGCCGTGTCGGTGGTCATGTGGACCCTGATCGTGGACCGGTTGCGGCGTTTCGGCGAACTGTCGCGCGGCGGACTGCAGGCCCAGTTGCTGAGCGAGTTCGACGCCAACAAGGCCGGCCATCCGCAGCTGGACCGGGAAATCCTGGGCGCCTGTGCGCTGCGCCTGCGGCGGGGCCTCGACGGCCAGCTGGCCGTGATCGGCGTTCTGGCGGGCATTGCGCCGCTGCTGGGTCTGCTGGGCACGGTGCTGGGCATGATCGAAACCTTCGACGTGATCAGCCAGTTCGGCACCGGCAACGCCCGGGCCATGGCCGGCGGCATTTCGGTGGCGCTCATCACCACGCAGACGGGTCTGCTGGTGGCCATTCCGGGTCTGCTCATGAGCAACCGACTTTCGCGCAAGGCCTCAAGCCTGAAAACCACTTTGGACGAGGTCGCCACCGGCGTGTCCCGGCGCATCGGCGCGGGCCTGCCTGTCGGTGGGGAAGGAACAGCGACATGATCAACGTGCGCGCCACACTCCGCGGCGGCAGCAGCGGCGTCGACATCAACATGGGTCCGCTCATCGACATGGTGTTCCTGCTGCTCATCTTCTTCGTGGTGACCACCAGCTTCGTGAAGGAAACGGGCATCGAGGTGCAGCGCTCCACCGCGGCCACCGCCGAGGTCACCGAACGCGGCAACATCCTGCTGGGCGTGAGCGCCGACGGCGGGGTGTACTACGAAGGCAAACGCATCGACGTACGCAGCGTGCGCGCCCACGTGGAGCGCGCCCTGGCCGAGGACCCCGAAAGCGGCGTGGTGGTGGTGGCCGACAAGAACAGCAACACCGGCGTGGTCGTGGAAGCCATGGACCAGTGCCGACTGGCCGGCGCCCGCAACGTAAGCCTGGCGGCCAAGCGGGAGGGCGGCGAGTGACTCGCGCGCTCGGCATGAAACGGGCTGCGGCCCTGTTGGCGGCCCTGCTGCTCAACGGCGTGCTGTTCGCTTCGGCGGCCCTGCTCAGCCGGGAGCACGCCGTGGTGCAGGACATGACGGACCCGCTCCCGGTGGGCCTGATCCAGCTCACGCCCGAGTCCGCCCCGCCGCCGCCCGAGGAAAAGGAAATCCCCAAGCCCAAGCCCCGGCCGCGACCGGACTTCATGCCCGAGCTGTCGGCGCCGTCGCCCACCGGGCCGTCGCCCCTGGACATCTCCATCAATCTGGACCCCAGCCTCTTTGCCGACGGCCCCAGCAGCGGCGACTTCATCTTCAACGCGGGGGATCTGGACCACCCGCCCCGCGCGGTGGTGCGCACCAATCCGGTGTATCCGTACCGGGCCCGTCAGCGCAACATCGAGGGCGGCGTGCAGGTGAAGCTGTTGGTCCATGCCGACGGCTCCATCGGCCAGGTGGAAATCCTCCAGTCCCAGCCCCAGGGCCTGTTCGACGACGCGGTGCGCAAAGCCGTGCCCAACTGGAAATTCGAGCCCGGCCGGATCGACGGCCGTGCGGTGCCGGCCTGGGTCGTGACCTGGGTCAAGTTCGACCTCAGCAACTGATGAGATCCATGAAGACCTGCCTTCACACCCTTGCGCTGATACTCGGCCTGCTGGCGCTGTGCACGAGGGCGCCGGCGGCGGCCCAGGAGGACCGGCAAAATATTCAGGCGCAGGTCGAGTCGGGATCTGACCTGTCCCCTCGTGCCCAGACCATCCTCTTCCGTGCCCGGGCCAAGCAGGACGCGGGCGAGTGGACCCCCGCCGCACAGGTGATGACCGACTGGCTCACCGACCACCCGGAGCGCGACCACCACCTGCTGTCCTTCAATCTGGCGGTGAGCCTGCTCAACCTGGACCGCACGGCCGAGGCCAGGGCCGCGTTGGACAAGGCCGTGGCCCTGGAGCCGCGCTTCGCCCGGGGGTGGCTGCGTTTGGGCGAGGCCGCCTACGAGCTCCAGGATTTTGCGACGGCCGCCGAAGCCTTTGCGACCAGTTTCAACCTCACGCCCAATCCCCCGGCCGACCTGCTCTACTACAGCGGGGTGGCCTGGCTCAGTGCGGGAGAGTCCGGCAAGGCCGTCGACACCCTGGCCGGGCTTCTGGAAACCCGACCCGAGGCCGACCTGTCCTGGTACCAGGCCCTGCTGGCGGCCGCCGTGGAGGCGAAACAGACCCAACGCGCCGCACCCCTGCTGGCCAATCTGCTTGAGGTGCGCCCCGACAACCCGGAGGCCTGGGAGCTGGCCTACCGCTTCGCGGCCGCGGACGAGGATTACCGCCAGGCCGCCGTCTACCTCACGGTTATGGGGTATCTGCGCCCGCTGACCGACGCCGAACTGAAACAACTGGGCGACCTCTACGCCGTGATCAACGTGCCGCTCCAGGCGGCGCGGTACTACGAGCAGGCTCTGGGCAGCGAAACCGGCAGTGAAGACGAGCTGTCGCGCCTGGCCGCGTCCTGGCTGGCGGCGCACGAACTGGACAAGGGGCGGCAGGTCTTGATGTCGGCCCTGACCAACGCCCCGACGGCCGAACTCTGGTTCCTGCTGGGCGACCTGGAATACATGGCCGAGGATTTCGCGGCCGCGGCGGATGCGTTTGAGCAGGGCTGCGGATTGGATGCGGACCACGGCCGCGGTTGGCTCATGCTGGGGTACTGCCGGATGGAGGCGGGGGATAAGGCGGCGGCGCGAAAGCATCTGCGGCGGGCGGCGGAATTTCCCGAACAGGAATCATCCGCCAAGAGTTTGCTGAAGACCCTTCCTTAACGGCCCCCCGGGATGATGTGTCCCGATGAATGGACCCTGTGGCAATAAGGGGGAAGACATGTCTCCAAATTTCTACGATGACATCAAATATAACGAAGCCCAGTTCAAGGCCTCCCACAATTCCTACGCCAAACATTCCACCCTGGAAGCTCAACTGAAATGGCGGGCCAACAAGCCCGGCGTATTTGGGTGCCGAGGGCTGGAGTTGGATATTGCCCAAGCCGATGATTTGAAGAATTTTTCGGTCAGCCACTCCCTGAAGTACAAGTCCGGCCCCGAGTACCAGCTGAGTTCGTATTTGAAGATCTTGAAATTCTGGTCGGACCAAAACCCGGGCCACGATCCGGTTACCGTTACCCTGGATATCAAGCGGAGCCGGGACAGGGCCAGCTTTCCCCTGGCGCTGGACGCGTATCTTGAAGAGCACTTCGACTCGGACCGTCTATTCAAACCTGGGGGTTTGATGGTTCCCGGGAAGGGCCTTGTCGCCTCGGCGAACCAAAAGGGCTGGCCCACCCTCGGGGCCTTGAAGCGAACCTTCATCTTTGTTTTGTCAGGCAGTTTTCTGGGTGACGGGAAGAAGACCAAGCGTCTGTATGCCAAGACGGATCCTGGGAACCGATTGTGTTTCTCCGATCGAACGGTCGGGACGGGGAAGACCACCATTGCCCTTGGAAAAGGAAACCGTGTCTTTTTGAATTTCGATATGGGGGGCGCGCGGAATATTTCGGAAAACGAGATTTCGGATGGACGGTTCACCAGTGATGAAATCAACCGCCTGTTCAGGTATATCACTGGAACTAAGGGGTTAATTTCCCGGGGGTTTGGCCTCAACGCCTGGAAGGACTGGCGTGTGGCCCAGGGCCTGGGGGTCAATATTCTGGGAACGGATTCCATGACGAAGGGCCAATGGGCGAAGGTCGGTGCAGCGCCTTTTGCCAAACGACTGTTCACCCCGCTAATCTAACCCAAAGGCGCCCTTCGACGAGGGCGATTGACCTTCCGGGTACAAAAACCCGAACCTCCCTGTTACCTGAACCATACACCTGGGCGGCCACCCACCCCCTCCCTTGCGACCCGTCCGAGCCCATCCTGTTCTCCCCAAGCCACTTGCCGTCGCCGTCTTTTCCCGGCACGGATCTGGTTAATCCCCCCTCGTGGCCAACCGGCCCCACTAGCTCTTCAAATCGAGGGAGGAAATCATGAAAACGCGGGGAAATCGAAACTGGTTCGCGATCCTGACCCTGTGCGCCCTGTCGCTCCTGCTGACGACCGGCTGCAGTGAAAACGATCCGGTGGCGCCCACGCCGGGTGCCGAATCCGCATCCGCTCCGGTGGATATCGAGACCGAATTCGCCATCGCGGCGGACAAGGGCCTCACCATCACCACCCAGGACGGCAGCGACATTCCCATGGAAATCGCCGAGGTGTTTCACGGCGATTCGAGCGTGGCCTTCTGGCCCTACACCGGCACGGGGCTGAGCGAGTCGCCGGTCGATCCCATCAACCTGGTCTTCAAGGGCGCGGCCGATCCGTTGCAGATCCGCGCCACGCTCATGTCGCTGGACGGCAACCGCGCGCCGGCGTTTCCGGACATGGCGCCCTTCAACCTCACCTGGATCGACGCCGTGGGCGGCGACGTGCAGACCACCTACGTTACCGAAACCGGTTGGCGCGGCTCGGTGATCCAGCTCACCCTGGGAGAGTACTCGGGGCTGCGGGTGCACCTGCGCCTGTTCTCCACGGGGCTCGACGACGGAAACGGCGGCACCTGGACCCTGGGCGGCGCCCACTTCGAGGTCATGATTCCCGGGACGTCGGAACATCAGGTTCTGAGCTGGGAGCTGGCCGAACAGGTGGTCATGTACGACCTGGCCCGCTGCGGCCTGCTGGCCGCCATGCCGGCGCCCACCGGGCTGATCAACGCCGCGCCGAGTTTCCGGAACATTCCGGCCACCATCTACAACGCCCTGGGCGCCGATCCCATGGGCGCCATGCTGTTCCAGATTCTGGGCTATCCTGCAGCGCCGGTATCTGCGGACGTGGATTTGCCGAGTGACGGCCAGGGGACCCTGCTGGTGCTCGGCGGGAGCGCCCCGGTTGAGGCCGGGATCTACACCAACAGCGTGGTCATCGACTACGAGCAGGCCGTGCCCCGGCCCATCTGCAACAGCGGTCCCTACGACTGGCTGTGGGTCACCGGTCCGCTGACCTTTGAAACGCGGGTGGAAGTCACGGCGACCGGGAAGTTCTCCTACCGCAGCACCTACGACGGCGTGCTGACCGCCGTGCCCATCGACATCCTGACGGGCCAGCCCATCGGCGTGCCCTTCGATGCGCAGATCACGGGCAAGCAGTTCGGGAAGCACGACAAGCGCTTCCACAAGGTGCGCAGTTTCGATCGCCGCCTGGCTCTTCAGCAGGGCGCGCCGGAACTGTTCTTCGAGATTCTGTCGGTGGGGGATATCGGTCTGGTTGAGTACAGGGCCTTCGAGCGCTGTTTCGACGAAGACTGATCCGCCGTCCGGGGGAAGGTCCGCGAGGGCCTTCCCCGTCACTCTGGGGACCTGAGTCCGGAAAGGACGCAGCTATGGGAAACGAGATGGGCTTGCGGGGGGTCTGGCTGTTGTCCCTCGTATTTTTTCTTTCCGGTTGTGCGGGCTACCATCCGGCCAGGGCCCCCTGGGAAGACCCGAGCCCCAACGGTGAGTTCCAAGTTGATGAGGAACTGACCGTGGGGGCCAAGGTGAAGGTGACGCTGACGGACGGAACGGTTCTGGGCGGGATCGTGTCGGCCATGGGCCTGGAGAGTTTCGATATCCGCAGCGAGACCCACCCGGAAATGGTGCGAACCCTAGCGCGCCAGGAGATCAGGACCGTGGAGACCAAGGGGGCTGCCAGCCCCGCCCTGTTGGTGGCGGGGGGGGCGGTCGTTGCGGGGATTTTGGTGGCCACCGTGGTCGGATTGTCCAATGCGAATTTCATCTTTGGCGACTGAATGGATTCCGTCCGGCACACCCCCTGCAAACCCTGCTCAGATTAAACGTCGGCCCCGGGCAGGTCGCAAGAGCAGGAGAGTCGCCATGCTGGAATCCGAAAAGTTATACGTCATCGACCTGGGGGAAGATGTCAACCCGACGCCCCCCGTTGAACCGCCACGGGACATCATACGGAAGCCGGCCCGGCCGGTGGTGGCGCGGCCCCGCCCGGTGAAAAAGCCGGTCACCGAGCCCTGGCGTCCCCCGGCGGTGCGCTTGCATTTTGCCACCTCCCTGGTTCTGTCCTACCTCCTGGGTCCCTTCGGTCTGCTGCTGTGGCCCGATGGCCGCGGCAACCCGGCCTGGTCCATTCTGTCGGTGTTCTCGGGGGTCGGGTCGGTGGTTCTGGCCTGGCAATGGCGCAACATCCTGGGTCTGGGGTCCAGCGGGTCTCTCCTGTTCCCGCTGCTCATGCTGACGGCCGTGGTGTCCCTTTGCGCCTTCACGGCCTGGGCCAAGGGTCTGCACCTGGCCTATGCGTCCCGCGCAAGGTCCCACACCACCTGGCCCGCCTGGATGCGGTCGGCCTGGGCGGTGACCGGTCTGGGCCTGGTGGCCCCCGGTCTGGGTCTTTACCTGACGGGTTCCCCGCGCCGCGCCGTGGCCGCCCTCTGGGCCTTCTGGCCGGTGTTCTTCTCGGCCATCGTTTTGGCCCACGCGGGCTGGACCTGGCAGTGGATGCAGTCCACCCTGCACACGGCGGACCTCACCAACATGTTCGAAAACCTCCTGCTGATGGTCGCGGGCGCCGCCGCCCTGGGCGTCGTGTGGTGGGTGGTCCAGGCTCTGGCCGGCCTGCATCGGCAGTCCCGTCAGGCCCAGATCAGCGGCAGCCCTCATGGAGATAGATATGCGGTGGCCCTGCTGGCAGCGGTCCTGGCGTTGGCGGTCTGGGCGCGTCCGGCGACCCTCGCGACCGTGGCCAACGATGCCGGGATCGTCCTGCAGGAGAAGGGATTGCGCACAATTCCCCTGTATTTGGCGCAGTCGGCCCACCGCCTGGATCCGGGCCAGACGGGCTACGCCCTGCAGGTGGCGGCCCTCCATGAAGCCCGCGGCGATCAGGCCGCCGCGTCCCGGATGCAAGCCGACCTGGAGCAGAACTTCCAGGCCTATTACGGGATGTTCGGACGGGTCCCGGAGCCGGAAAAGCCCAAGCCGGCCAAGGTTTTGCCCGATTCCAAGCCGGAACCCGCGGCGGCCCCGGTCCTCCGCCCCGCGGTGACCCCCTGGAGCCCGCCCAACACCTTCAGTACCCAAGGTGACCTGCAGCGGAAACCCGCCCTCCGCTGACCGTTTGGGGGCGGGTTTCGCCCGCCCCCGCCGCCGTCCTGAGCCTAGGGACTTGAACCCGTCCCGGGAATAAACTAGATTTATCGGTGAGATCAACCGGGGCATTATCCACCCTCCCCACAGGACGGGACTTTCCATGCGTATGTTCAATCGCGGAAACGCGCTTCTTTTCCTCGGCGTGTCCATGCTGCTGGCTGCCGGCTTCATGCTGGGCGGCTGCAGCGAGGATGCCGACGTTACCACCCAGGAAGGCTTCGGCGACATTGCCATCGCCGTCCCGGACGACATGGGCAAGGCCACCTGGCACCTCTACGGTCCGGACAACGCCTTCTACCATGGCGACTCGGACCAGGTTCTGACCGACCTGCCCGCGGGCAAGTATTCCGTCATCTGGAACCAGGTCGACGACCGGACCGCGCCCGCGCCGTACACCGTGGACCTGGCCAAGAACTCGGTCCTGGATGTCCGGGCCGACTACAAGGCCCTGGCCCCGGACGACAGCTTCGCCCTGGTCCAGCCGGGCACCTTCATCATGGGCAGCCCCAGCGGCGAAGCCCCTGATCTGGTGTATCCCGAAGATTGGGTCGAGGGCGACCCCGAGCCCGAACCCGTCGAGGTGCCCGACGCGGAGTTGAACCGCGACGACGACGAGGTGGAACACTTCGTGGATATCACGCAGGCCTATTATCTGAGCAAGGTCGAGGTCACCAACCAGGAATTCCTGGAACTGGCCCAGTGGGCCGTGGACAACAACCACGCCGTGCTCACCGAAGACTCCCTGCTGGACAATCTCGACGGTTCCAGCCGCGTGATCATGTACTTCCCGTCTCCCATTGTGCAGATCGATGTGGAGAACGGCACCCTGCGTCTCAAGGATGCGGCCTACGCCCTGCGTCCGGTGGTGGACGTGACCTGGTACGGCGCCATCTGCTACTGCGACTGGCTCAGCTTGTCCGAAGACATGACGCGCGCCTACAACCACGCCAACTTCCGGTTTGTCAGCGGATCCCACCTCAGCGAGGAAGGCTACCGCCTGCCCACCGAGGCCGAATGGGAATTTGCCTGCCGCGCCGGCACCACCACCCCGTTCTTCAATGGCGACCCCCTGGACCCGAGTCAGGACTATGTCCTGGCCGAGGACATCGCCTGGCTGGAAACCAATTCCGGCGGCCGCACCCACGACGTGGGCACCAAGACGGCCAACGCCTGGGGCCTGCAGGACACCCACGGCAACGTGTGGGAGTGGTGCAACGATCGCTACGGCGAATACGAGGGCGACTGGATCTGGGATCCCGACCCGGTGGCCCTGGCCGATCCCATCGGTCCGTTCTTCGGCCGGCACCGCATCATGCGCGGCGGCCGCTGGGCCCTGACGGGGAACTTCGCCCGGGCGGCCAACCGCCTGCTGGGCGCCCCCGGGTACGAGGGTGAGAACGTGGGAATCCGGGTGGCGGCCTCCAGCGTGGCGCCCTGATCCGCGGAATATTCCTGATTGGCGACCCCCGGAGGCTTTTCTCCGGGGGTTTTTTGTTGTCCTGATTTTGTCTCCCGGTATTCAAAGCGTTGCAGGATATTTCTTTACATTCCCTGCCGATATGGTATCTTTGTCTCAACTA
>Ga0209692_10001650_pt1 | contig 29002 bp, 6 predicted proteins | sample tdDd472_FD_187129 | JGI IMG/M metagenome (GOLD analysis project Ga0209692, IMG submission 187129) | Marine sediment microbial communities from the Atlantic coast under amendment with organic carbon and nitrate - tdDd47.2 (SPAdes)... | ecosystem: Environmental > Aquatic > Marine > Coastal >... | reverse complement strand
CCGATGCGGCCCTTCAATTCGACGGGATCAACGACAAGGTTGATTTCGGGGATCATGTCCTCGGGGACGGCCCGATGACCGTGAGTGTCTGGGTCCGGCCGGACAACTACCCCAGCGGCACCAACAGTTACATCCTGAACAACGGTGGCGAGACTTCCGTCAGTTACGGCTTTTTCCTTTACCTCGACAACCTGTTGGGGCCGCCGGTATGGCGATTCGGAGCCAAGAATCAGGACGGGTCACTATACGGATTCGCGGAAGCCAGTGTCCTGGGCTCGGACTGGACACACATCTGTGGCACCTGGGACGGAGTCTCCGGCACGGGCGTGAAGATCTTCGTGGACGGAGAACTGGTTGACACGGCAGCGCCCACTGGAACCCGGCCGGTTGGCCCAGCCCGGAATCTGATCATGGGTCTGGCGACTGCCGGTACCGATGGGTTCCAGGGCGCGGTGGATGACCTCCGCCTGTATAATCGTGAGTTGGACGACAACGAGATCCAGTCCCTGTTCTCTGAAAACGGCTGGACGCCGCCGCTCACCGGCACCATCGGTACTTTGGCCTTCCAGAACGCGGCCTTCGCGACGGTCACCTCCTATGACTTCGACGACATGCTGGCTCCTCCCTTTGATCCCGTTCGTGTGGAACTGGTCGATCCTGACCTGAACCTCAGCGCCGGCACAGCCGAGACCCAGCAGGTCACCTTCCAGAATCTCGGGAACGCCGACTCCGAGGTTGTGACCCTGACAGAGACCGGGCTTGATACCGGTGTATTCCGCGGGTCCATCGCCGTGACGGCGAATGCCAGTGCCTCCGCCGACGGCCTTCTGGGCTTCGATGCGGCGGGCACGGGCCAAACCGTGGAATGTCTGTATGACGACCTGGCGCAGGCCGGGGGCGGGACCGGAACTGTCACCACGGCCGCGACCATGTTGGTGGACGGGATTGCTGTTTGGTCCTTGGCCGAGTCCCCCCTGAACCTCACCAACGGCTTTGAAATCCAGGCTGGGAAGACACTGCAGGTGGAACCGGGTGTCGTTCTGCAGATCGGTGACCCGGTCCGAATCCTGGTCCATGGTACCCTGGTGATGAATGGTACGGAGCAGGACAGTATTTCGATTCTGGGCGGCACGACCGACGCCTGGAAGGAAGTTTTCTGGGTCAACCACCCCGATGCCGTGGTGGACGTGTCCTATCTCAACTTCCAGGCCGAGGGTGCGGGGTTCTACCTGAAGGATGCCAGCAGCGTCTCCATTCGGAACTCGTACTTTACCCAGCAGTCATGCAGCATTTTCTCTTCCAACACCCAGCCGATCACGGTGGCCATCCACGACTGCCGGATCGAGGACAACTTGGGCAGCGACTACGGCGTACAGTTCTGGGGCGCCAGCAGTGCGGATGTCCGCAATGTGTCCTTTCGCAACGCCGGGTCGAGATGTCTGGTCTGGCAGTCCGGCGGAACGCTGACGGTCGTGGGGTCGTCCTTCGCCGACACCGATCGCGGAATTCAGGTGGATGTGAGCGGAGCCCCCGATGCGGTGAATATCAGCGGGAGCCTCTTTGAAAACATCGGTACGGCCAGTGTCTATAACAATTCCGACGAATCCGTCGTCGCCCAAAACAACAACTGGGGCCCAACCGCCACCGCCGAGATGGAAGCCGGCAACCCCAACATCACCACGATCTACGATTTCAACGACAACCCGGCCAAGGGCGTGGTCGACTTCAGCAACTGGGTGCGCCTGCAACCCGACCCGGCCCTGGTGGCCCACTACACGTTCGACGGTGACGCCAACGACGGCTCCGGCAACGACCACAACCCGACCACAGTGCAAGCTTCCTTGGTGGCTGACCGCTTCGGAAACGCCGCCAGCGCCTATGATTTCAACGGATCCGACGATGTCATCATCCTGCCCAGCGGAACCGATATCCTGGGGACCGAACCCTTTGCCTGGACCCTCTCCGCGTGGGTGAATCTGGATGTCCACACCGATCCCTATACGGTGATCGTGTCCGATTATTACAGTGCGGTCGGGGCCGATCCAGACGTGGGCGCCCTGTTCCAGGTGGAATACAACGACCTGACCCTGTCGTCCGACCTGCGGAACACGGCCATCGCCACCCAAACCAGCGACGGCACCACGCCGGTGTCCCTGAATACCTGGCACTTGGTGACTCTGTCCGTTTCCAAGCCGGACAGTTCCATGATGATCTATCTGGACGGCGCCCTGGAGGACTCCGTCGCCATCGATCCGGATATCGACTACTTCGCCGACAACCAGGCCCTGCGCCTGGGCAGCCTGGTCCATGACAACGTGGTGTCGGGTCTGCTGGACGGCGCCCTCGACGACCTGCGGATCTACAACTACGCCATCTCCCAAACCGAGATCGACGCCCTTTACAGTGAGGGCGGCTGGCCGCTCAATCCGGGCCTCATGGCTTATTACCCGTTGGACGGCAACGTGTTGGATATGTCCGGTCACGGGTTCGACGGGACTATTGTGGGGACCTCGGTCCTGACCGAAGACATCTTTGGTCGGGTTGATCAGGCAATGGCGGTCCCGAGCGTAAATGACCGCATCGAACTGGGCGAGCAGTTCAAGGTACAGTTGCCAATAACCCTCAGCGCCTGGATCCGTCATACCGGGACCAACGGGGCTGGCGGCCTTCTGTTCAATAGCGATTTTTCCGGTCCTTCTTCCGAAGGCGGGGTCCAGGTTTCCATTACAGACCTCAGCGCCATCGAGGCCGGGTTCCGGTCCTCTGGTGTGGACTACAGGTTGAAGCGGTCGGACAACTGGGTGGTACGCGACTCCCTGGCCGGGAACTGGAACCACATTGTCGCGGTCGTCGCCGGGCCCGATGACATCCAATTGTTCCTGAACGGGGTAGAGATTCCTGGCCAATACGAAGGGACGGCCCAGGACGTGGCCTATGGAGCGGGCACTGCCGCCCTGGCTCCCGAAAGGTCATCGTGTGATCTCGATGAGGTCCGTCTGTACAATACCGCTCTGAACGCAACTGAAATTGAAAGTCTTTACCGCGACCATCTGGCTTCGGACAACCCGACTACCCTTACCTGGACCCAAGCCATGTCCCCGGTGACCATTGATACGGCGTTGGTAGTGGCTCCGGGCGACACTCTGGTCATTGATCCAGGTGTGCGGGTGGAAATTATCTCTGGTGGATCCTTCACCGTCGCCGGTGCGCTCAAGGCGCACGGCACCGATCAGGACAGTATCGTCTTCTCCATCCAGAACGGCATAAGTGAACACCCGGTCCTGGTGGGGACCGAAACCTCCCTGATCGAAGCCTCATTCAGTGCGTTCCGTGAGAATGGGACAGGTCTCGACCTCAGAGGCGGTGTGGCCTCGATCGACAATGCCCTGTTCGAATCCCTGAATCCGTACGGGATTCTGGTCAGATACAACGGCCGGTTGAACCTGGGCAGTTCCCTCATCGACAGCTCCGACAAGGGCATCGTCCTGGCCGGCGGAACCTGCCTGGTGGACAACACCCAGATCCGAAGCACGAGCACCGCGATTAGCGTGGAGGATACCGGAGGGCGCTTGGAATTCACCAACGGTGAGCTTCGCGGATGGAGCACCGGTCTGCGCGTCGATTCCTCCGTGGAGGGGTTGCCGGACGACCTCATGATCCGGAACTCCGTCATCGATGAGATGGACGGCTTCGCGGTGGAAAATCTGACCGCCTATCCGATCGATGCCCGTTTCAATACCTGGGATGCGGCCACGACCCAGCAGATGCAGTCGGAGGCTCTGAACATCACGAAGATTTACGATGTCCAGGATGACCCGGGCCTGGGAGCCGTCGACTATGTCGGCTGGATCGTTTCGGATCCAACTGTCAGCCAGGTTGCTCACTATCCCCTGAACGGGACCGCGGTGGACGTGGGAGGATACGGCCATCAGGGTGTCCTGTCTGGAGCAGTGCCGACCACGGATCTCAATGCCGAGCCCGACAGCGCGCTCTACTTCGACGGTTTAGACGATTACGTCTCCACGGTGCACGGCTCGGACACGATTCTGGGGACAAATCCTTCCGCCTGGTCCGTCTCGGCCTGGTTCCGTCCGGAAGCTTTCGACAGGGCCCTCACCATCGTCAGCGACTATCACGGCGCCGGGGTCGATGAGACCTACGGCATGAACGTCATCCAGGGTTCGGACGGCCTGGTCAAGGGTCAGTTGCGGAATCAGGCCATGGGGGGAGGCACCCAAGAGGTGTCGGCCCCGTTCATGCTAGACGACGGCGCCTGGCACCATGTCGCCTTTGCCGCCTCCGCCGCCTCCGGTGAGATGTGGCTTTACATCGACGGCGAGCTGGTGGATAGCCAGACCTTCCCGCAGGGATGGGATTTCAACGAGGATACGCCCATCCACATCGGCCGCGCGGTCCAGGGCGGCGGCACGGTGGTGCCCTTCCAGGGCGATATCGACGATGTCCGTCTGTTCACGATGGCCCTGACTGAAGATAATGTCCGCACTCTCATCAGTGACCGCACGGGAGTTTCGTCTCCCGACCATCGCTATGTCGCCAGTCTCGAGGGTCACCATTATTTTGCCGCGCGGGATATCAGCGATTGGTATTCGGCGGATTCCGCCAGCTCCGGTCTTGGTGGCTATCTGGTCAGCATCGGGTCGGAGGATGAGAACGATCTCGTGGTGAAGGCCGCGCTGCGCAACGGCGCCCTGGCTCACATGATCGGCTTCACCGACGAAGACACCCCGGGTACCTATCACTGGACGACCAACGAACTTAAAACCTACGAGAACTGGGCCGGAACCGAACCGGATAACGCCGGCGGCAACGACCACTTCGCCTGGGTGGACCCCAGTTCCGGCCTCTGGGCCGATATGCCGGCCACGCCGGGATACCGCTATATCCTGGAATTCGGCGACCCCACCCTGGTCGACACCGAGGCTCCCGTCCTGGCCCTCACCGGCGACATGCCCCATGGCGGCTACGCCACCGTGGACACGGTTCGCTTCGCCTGGCCCGCCACCGACAACTACACGGCCCAGCCTGCGCTGGAGTATGCCTACTCCCTGACACCGGGCTTCCCCGAAACGGCCTGGACGGCCAACGACACGGTGCGCGTTTTCTCCGGTCTGACCGAGGGCGCGTACACCTTCGAGGTCAAGGTCCGCGACGAGGCTCTGAACGAGACTTCTGAACTCCTGGGCTTCCAGGTGGACCTCACGGACCCCGAAACCCAGATCACCGCCGGCCCCGAACAGGGGGGCACGATACCCGAGTCCGACATCCCGATCTCCTGGGCGGGCACCGACAACATGACCCAGGTCTTCGACCTGCTCTACAGCTACCGGGTCGACGGCGGGGAATGGTCGACACCGGCCCTCGAAACCTCCACGACACTCAGTGGCCTGTCGCCCGCACCCCACACCTTTGAGGTCGTGGCCATTGACGCCGCCGGCCGGCAGGATCCGACGCCCGCGCTGAGGTCCTTCATCGTGGTGGACTACGGAACCGTGATCGGCGGATCGGTAACGACCAACACCACCTGGACCGTGGCCGAAGGCCCCTACTTCGTGACCGAGACCGTGACGGTCGGCGGGTCCGGCGAGGCCGGCGTGCCTTCGGTCCTGAACATCGAGCCCGGAACCATCGTCGAATTCGCACCCGGAACCAAGCTCGTCATCGGCATCGACGCTCCGGACGGAACAGGCGTGATCAATGCGACCGGGTTGCCCGGCAGTCCCATCGTGTTCCGGTCCGCCCGGACCAGCCCCGCGCCCGGCGACTGGGGCGGCATCCACTTCACCGAGTGGACGGATGTGCAGCAGTCCTCCCTGGTCGACTGCACGATCCAGCATGCCGGCCAGTACGGAGCGGCCCTCATCATCGAGGACTGCGCCCCGTACATCTACTCTTGCACGCTGTCGGACAACTTCGCCGACGCGGTGCACATCCTCGGCACCGCCGCGCCCGACTTCAGCAGCAATACCCTCACCGATAACGGCGGCACGGCCATCCTCACGGTGGACGGAACCTGCCGGCCCGCAATCGTCCGCAATACGCTGACGAACAACGGCGGCGGCATCGTCATGCATCCCGCCACCCTTTCCCTCGTGGATGACAATACGTTCAGCAACTCCGGTCCCGGTCTGGTGGAAGTGAGCGCGGGCATCATCCACACCGACACCACCTGGCCGACGGCCTTGGAACCCCTGCTGGTGACCGGCAATATCGCCGTGCGGCAAGCTGACAGTGGAGCCCCCGTTCCGGCCCTGACCATCGACATGGGAGTTGAGGCCCGCTTCGCGGCGGACACCCACCTCATGATCGGGGACGACCAGGGCAGCGGACTTTCCGGCGCCCTTAAGGTGCGAGGCACCCTGGCCCAGCCCACCGTTCTCAAGAGTTCCGCCGTGGATCCGGCGCCTGGCGACTGGGTGGGCGTGGTTCTCTCCGAGACCTGTGACGGTCCCAGTACAAGCCTGGAATACTGCTTCATCTCCCACGCCGGGGCCTCGCTCGGCGGCGGCCTCTGGGTCAAGGACTGCGTACCGCAGCTGTTGACCCGCCTGCGCCTGGAGGAGAACCAGAGCTACGGGCTGCACCTCATCAACGCGCCGCTCACCATCTCCTACTCTGATTTCGTGGGGAACACCCTGGGTGGCGTCTTCAACGTGACGGCGACCGACTCCGTCATCGCGACCAACAACTGGTGGGGCGATATCGATGGCCCGACCGGCCAGGGACCCGGCGACGACGGCCAGTCCGTCAGCCTGGGCGTGGGTTTCGAACCCTGGCTGCCGTGGCCCGGCACCCAGAATAATCCGCCGCTGCTGAGCCTGGATGCGGGCCCGGCCGAAGGGTCCATGGTGTTCACCGACACGGTGTCCTTTGCCTGGTCCGCCGTGGACGACATGACGCCGACCGAGGCGCTCGAGTTCTCCTGGCGTCTGAACAGCGGCAGCTACAGTGTCTGGTCCGCCGATACCACGGGCATCGATCTGGTGCCCGGTGACGGGAACCACGTCCTCGAAGTGCTGGTGCGGGATTCCGCCCAGCTTTCGGACGCGCTCGCCCGGTCCTTCCGGGTGGATACCACGCCTCCGGAAATCCAGATCACCCAGGGGCCCGAAAACGGCGGCTCCACCATTGAGCGGAATGTGATCGTTGGCTGGCAGGGCACCGATGCCACGTCCGGCCCCGACGAGATGGTGTACGCCTACCGTTTGGACGGCTGGGGCTGGGCGGACATGGGCAACGCCACGTCCGACACCCTCGAAAACCTGGGCCTCGGCCAGCACAACCTCCTGGTCCAGGTCACCGATGCCGCGGGACGCGTGTGCGCCGAACCCGTCAGCCTCCAATTCACCGTGCTGGCCTACGGGACCGTGGTGGACTATGACGTGACGTTCGACGAAACCTGGACCGCCGCGGGCAGTCCCTACTTCATCCAGGGCGACCTGATGGTCGCGGGGAGCACCCCGGGGACGGCCGCCGTCCTGACTCTGGAAGCCGGTGTCGAACTGCGCTTTGATCCCGGGAGTCGTCTCGTGGTCGGGCAGAGTGTGGACACCCAGTCCTATCCCGGCGGCCTGCGGACCACCGGGACCGCCCTGCAGCCCGTTCTGTTCACGGTCAACTCGGGATCGCCGGCGCCCGGCGACTGGGTTGGTCTTGAATTCAGCGGCGACCTGGCCAGCGGACAGGTCCAACTCGACGGCTGTATTGTGGAATTTGCCGGTCTTAACGGGGCCAGTGTGTCCATGACCGGCGGCACGCCTCAGATGACCGACTCGATCATCCGCGACGGTGCGGGCCACGGCGTGTCCGTGACCGGGGACGCGGATCCGATCCTGACCGGGAACACGATCAGCGGGCATACGGACCACGGTATCTACCTGGCCGGGGAGGCCGTCACACTCAACGCCGCCGAAAACATCGTGCGGGACAACGGGGGCTACCCGTTCAGCCTCGAGGCCGCCAACGCGAGCCTGCTCGGCACCAACGTAACGATGAGCAACCTGAGTGAAGTCATCGAGATCCGGCCCGGGGACCTCACGGTCAACGCGATGTGGCCCAACGTGGGTCTGCCGTACCTGTTGGCCGGATCCGTGGGCGTGCATGCCCCGGTCGGTCAGGGCACCAATACGGCCCTGCTCACGGTGGCGGCCGGGGTCGAGGTCCGCTGCATGGTGGGCTCCGGACTCGTGGTCGGCGCCGAGTCCTCCGGTGAGACCTTGCTGGGCGCCCTTCAGGTCCAGGGGACGGAATCCGACCCCGTGGCGTTCATCTCCGCGCTCGGACCCGTGCCCGGCAGTTGGGACGGACTCGAGTTCACACCCTGGACCAACGGCCAGATGACCCTTCTGACCCACGGCCGGATCGCCTACGCCGGGGCCCAGGGGGCCGCCGTCGTGCTGGGCGGGTCCAACCCCCAGCTGTCCAATTGTGTGATCGAGTTCAGTGGAGCCATGGGCGTGGACATCACCGGAAGTGGTGCGGCGTCCCTCTTTGGTTGCCGGATCGCCTATAACGGGGGCGTCGGCCTGCGGGCCCACCTGGACAACTTCCAGGCGGGCATCATCAATACGGAATTCGACGGGAATGTGTCCTATCCGGCCAGCCTCCACGGTACCGGGCCCGACAATTTCACGGGCTGTACCTTCACGGGCCATGCCCAAAGCTACGTGGAAATCGTGGGGTCGGACGTCCTGGCCAGCACCACCTGGCCTGTCCTGGAAATTCCCTATCTCGTCAACGGCACCGTCGTGGTTCAGGGTGAAGCGGGGGCCAAAGCCCTGTCCGTCCTCACGTTGCCCGCGGGTTGTGAAATTCGCTTCAAATCGGGATCCGGCCTGGTGGTCGGCGATCCCCTCGGCGGCGGACGCCCCGGCGCCCTCCAGGCCATCGGGACCATGTCCGAACCTGTCCAGCTGTCTTCCGCCGGTTTCTCGCCGGCCCCGGGCGACTGGGTGGGACTCCATCTGACAGCCGACTGCGACGGTCCCGGCACCCGCCTGGACTATTGCGTCATCGAATATGCGGGCGGCGGCCAGAACGGCGGCCTGTTTGTTGACGGCGTCCAGCCTCAGCTGATGGACCATCTCCTGCTGGCCAACAGCGGCAGCTACGGGCTGGCCGTTTCCGGCACCGACGCCAGCGTCCACTATTCCGATTTCGTGTCCAACACCAGCGGCGCCATTCTGAACATGGGGCCGGGCACGGTGGACGCGGTGGAGAACTGGTGGGATGACCCCTCCGGTCCCTCCGGCGAAGGCGGCGGCACCGGCGAATCCGTCAGTACGGGTGTGGTCTACGATTCGTGGTTGGCCTCGGCTTCCACGGTGGATCTCGCACCGGTGGTGTTCCTCGACGACGGACCCGCGGAAGGCACCTATGCGCCGGCCAGCTCGGTCCACTTCGCCTGGCATGCCACGGATAACGTGACGCCGGTGGATCAGCTCGAATATTCCCACCGTCTCGACGGCAGCGCGTATTCCGCCTGGAGCGGGAACACGGCGACCGACGTGACCGTGGGCGAGGGCCTGCACACCTTTGATGTCCGGGCTCGCGACAGTCTGGGTCAGGTGTCCGACGTGGTCACCCGCGGCTTCAGGTACGATGCCACGGCGCCAGTCCTGGCGATGATCGACGGACCGCCGTCCGGCGGCGAAAGCCCCGTGACCACGGTGACCTTCTCCTGGACCGGAACCGACGGCGTGACCGCGCCCGAAGCCATTGAGTTCGCCTGGGCCCTCGACAGCGCGGCCTTCAGTCCGTGGTCCACCGAGGCGACGGCTCTCCTGTCCGGCCTCGCGGCCGGACCGCATACCTTCCATCTCAAAGCCAGGGACGAGGCCGGTAACGAACCGGCTGCGCCCCTGGACATTCCGTTCACGGTGGCCCTGGTAGATCTGGTGGTCCAATCCGTGACCGCCACCGAGACCCTGGCCTATCTCGGGGAGACCCTTGAGGTTTCCTGGTCGGTTCTCAACCAGGGACAGGGCACCGGGTCGGCGCCCTGGTTCGACGGTCTGTATTTGTCGACGGATGATACGGCCGGCCCGGATGACGTCCTCCTGGGCGCTTCTGAACGCGACAGCGATCTGGCTCCCGACGGCACCTACAACCGGCAGTTTACCTTCCAGGTGCCGCCTCAGTTGACTGAAGGCACCTATTGGGTGGTGGCGAAGGCGGATCATGCCGATTCCGTCATGGAGGAGGGGGCCGAAGCCAATAACAGTGCCGTTTCGGCCACGTCCATCAGCCTGGCGACCCCGCCGCATCCGGACCTGCAGGTGACCGCCGTGAGCGGGCCGGCTGAGGCCTGGTCCGGCCTGGGCGTTGAGGTGTCCTGGTCCGTGATGAACAACGGGACGACGACCGCCGGGGCCGACTGGGTGGACCGGGTCTACCTCTCCCTGGACGAAAATCCCGGCGACGATGTGTTGCTGGGCACGTTCCCTCACACGCTCGATTTGCCGCCGGCCGGCCAGTATCTGGCCCAGCAGTCCCTGGACCTCCCCGAGGACATCGTGGGCAATTTCTGGTTCGTGGTGGAGACCGACGCCGCCGATGCGGTTGAGGAACTCGCGGACGACGACAACAACGCCGCGGCGGCGAGCAGCCCGATTCTGGTGCAGTTCCGCCCGGTGCCCGATCTGGTCGTGACCAACGTGACCGGACCGGCCAGCGCCCTGTCGGGCGACCAGGTGCAGGTTACCTGGCAGACCCGGAACATCGGCACGGGGGCGACCACCGCCCCGGTGTGGTATGACCGGGTTTATGTGTCGCCCCAGCCATACTTCTCAGGCCAGGAAGTGGAACTCGGTGATTTCGAAAATCCGGGCTACCTGTCCGACGGCGACTACTACGACGCGGCGCAACTGGTAACCCTGCCGCAGGGAATCGCGGGAAGCTACTACTTCCTGGTGAAGGCCGATGCCCGTGACCATCTGGACGAGCACACGGGTGAAACCAACAACGCCAACGCCACCGCCGATCCGATCACCATCAGTTCGCCGGCCGCCCTGCTGGATGCCGTCAGCCTGACGGCTCTCCCCGTCTCCTTCTCCACCGGCTCCCTCGTGGATGTGGAGTGGATCGTGGAGAACATCGGCGATCTGATCTTCACCGCCACGGATTGGGCCGACGGGATCTACCTGTCGACCAACAGCAGTCTCAGCGGAGACGACCTCCTGCTCAACTCCTTCAGCCATACGACGAGTTTGGCACCCGGCCAGCGGGATACCCTGACCGCCAGCGTGCGGATTCCCGAGGTTGCCGCCGGCAGCTACCACCTCATCGTCGATCCCAACGTGACTGTGGTGGACGGCGTGGCGGGCCAGGTGCAGACCCTGGCCGTGACCGTCGAACCGCCCTTGCCGCCGGATCTCACGATCACGGCCGTCTCGGTGGATTCCACCGCCGTCAACGGCGGGGACCTGAATGTGTCCTGGGTGGTGCGGAACAACGGGCCCGGTGTCACCGGCGTCCCCCAGTGGCACGATGCGGTGTACCTGTCCCAGGACGATCAGTACGACCCGGGCAGCGACCAGCTCCTCGGCGAGTTCTCGGTGGCCGACTATCTGAACATGGGTGGGCAGTACACGCTCAACCAGCAGGTGGTCGTGCCCAGTGGCCAGGTGTCGGATTTCCACCTGGTGGTGGTAACCGATGCGCGGAACGTCCTGGCGGAAACCGGTGCCGAGGACAACAATGCCGGGATTTCGGCTCTGGTCGCCATCGACCTGATGCCGCCGGATCTCGAAATCACCGCCCTGTCCCATGTGGGCCTGGCCGAATCGGGCGAGAGCCTGGAATTCAACTGGACGGTGACCAATACGGGCACCGGCGCCACCGAGCCCGATCAGTGGCGGGACAGACTGTACCTGTCCGCCGACCAGACCCTGGGTGGGGACCAGTTGTTGGCCGACATCCTGCACAACGGGAACCTCGTGCCGGGGGCCGACTATCCGGTCACCGCCCTGGTGACCCTGCCTGAGGGGATCTCCGGCGATTACCGGGTCTACCTGATCACTGACGCCACATCCAACCTGCCGGAAATCGGTGGCGAGGACAACAACGTGGCCTTCGAGGACATTCCGGTCACGCTGTCGCCGTCCCCGGATCTGGTTGCGGTGGTCCTCGATGTACCGCCGCCGGCCTACTCGGATCAGACGCTGGGCATTTCCTGGAGTGTCGGGGTGACCAACCCCGGGCTGATCAAGCCCGACAGCTGGACCGATCTGGTTTATCTGTCCACCGATACGCTGCTGGATGTGGGCAGCGACCTGCTCCTGTCCACGGTGACGGTCAAGCGGGACAGCCTCCTGGGCGGCGGGTATTCCACGGGCCGTGAGCCCCGGTTGCCCATCGACCGGACGGGGCCCCATACGGTGTTCGTGGTCCTGGATGCCGGCAACGCCGTTTACGAACATTTGAATGAAGCCAACAACCAGCTGCGGGCGGATATCAACATCGTCCAGTGGCCTGAGCCCGACCTGAGCATCAACAGTCTGGCCGTGGCCGACACGGTGGAGGCCGGCAAGTCTCTCGGCATCCAGTGGGTGGTTCAGAATCTTGGCGAGGGCGATCCGGCCGGCGACGTGTGGCAGGACGCGGTCTATCTCTCCGATGACGCCGTTCTCAACACCGGCTCGGATCTGCTGCTGGCCCGCGTGGACCGCAACGGAAACGTGGACGGTGGCGGCTATCTCAGCGACGAGAGCCTGGCCATTCCGGCCAACCGCCTCGGCGATCATTTCCTGATCGTTCGCACCGACGTGAACAACACCGTTTACGAGGCGGGTCGGGACACCAACAACACCGAAATCAGATCCCTGGCGATCATTGAACCCATTCCCGTTCTGCCGGACCTGGTGGTCACCAACGTAACGGCGCCGGATTCCATCCAGGTGCCGGGCCCCTCGGTGACGGTGAGTTGGACGGTGCGCAACACCACGGCGTTCCAGACACCTCTGGATCAGTCGTCGTGGTACGACGCGGTCTTCCTGTCCTCCGACGCGGTGCTGGGCACCGGGGACGTGGAGTTGGTCTCGGTGCCGCGAACGGGCGGCCTGCTGCCCGGGGCGCAATATACGCGCGATGTCCAGGTCACGGTGCCGTCGAACCTGTCCGGCACCTATCACCTGATTGTCCTGACGGACAAGTACGGAACCGTTCAGGAACTGGGCGTGGAGAACAATTTCCTGACCGGTGAGATGAAGGTGGAGCGTTTGGAGGTCGATCTCCAGGTGACGGCCATTTCCGCTCCGGACACGGTCCTGTCGGGACAGCAGATGGCTGTTTCGTGGACCGTGGACAATACCGGCACCGGCGACGCCCTCGAGGCCCTCTGGTACGACAGCGTCTTCCTGTCGTCGGATCAGGTCCTCGATGGTGACGACCTGCTTCTGGGCACACGGGTCCGGACCGGCCCCCTGGCCGCCGCGGCCAGTTATCAGGACACGGTGACAGCCACGGTGCCTCTGGGCATGTCCGGCGTCCACTACGCCCTGGTGCGGACCGACAAGAACGACAACGTCTATGAGCACGGCAATGAAGGCAACAACGTGACCTTCCGCACGGCGAGCACCCTGCTGGTGCTGCCGCCGCCGACCAACCTGGTGGTGACGGATGTGACACCGCCGGCCTCTCTGCTGGTTGGTGGGGCCTACGCCATATCCTGGGATGTGGCCAATTCCGGTGGCAATCCGGCTCAGGGCTACTGGGTGGACCAGGCCTTCCTCAGCGCCGATGCGTTTGTGGACGGCGGCGACCTGCTGCTCGGCTCGGTTCCCCACTACAACGGACTGGGCGTGGGGCTCAACTACACCGCCACCCTGGACGGCGTCCTGGACGTCGAACTGGGCGGCTTCCCTCAGGGCGACTACCGGATCATCGTGCGTTCGGACGCGGGCGGGAACGTCTTCGAATCCACCGATGACGACAATACCGTGGCCGCCGCAACAACCCTGCCTCTGAATTGGCCCCTCGTGTCGGGCGTGCAACCGGGCACCGGCGAAGTGGCCGTCGGGGACTTTGACTACTACTTCATCGACGCCCAGGCGGGCGTGGACCTGAGCCTGGCTCTGGACTGCGGCTTCTCCCTGGACGAACTCAAGCTTCTGGTGGGACTTGGCCGGGTGCCGACCCGGTCGGACTACGACCTGGAACTGACGGCGGCTCCCACGGGCCAGACCATTCTCCCGGTGGATACGCCGGACGGCGTGTACGTGATGGTGCTTGCCGAAGCCCTTCTGGGCTTTGGCGAATACACACTGACCGCCGAATCGGTGTCCTTCACCCTGAGTCGGGTGACGCCTGCGGCCGTGGGCAATATCGGTTTCGTGGAACTGACTCTGTCGGGTGGACAACTGGCGGACATCGACGCGGTTCTCCTGAGAACCCCCGGCGCCGGTCAGGTGCCGGCTCTGTCAACCACGGTGAAAAACAGCAGTGAAGTCACCGCCCTGTTCGACCTGCGCGGAATCGATCCCGGATTCCTCGATGTTCGGGCCGTCACCGCCGCGTCCGATACGGCCACCTTGGCCGGCGGCCTGCTGGTCGAAAGCGACGGGTCCACCGGTGTGGCGCCGTCCCTGTTCGGGCCGGCCCTCATGCGGCTGGGTGAAACCAGTGACTTGACCCTGTCTCTCGAAAATGTCGGCGGCGCCGACGCCTTCGATATTCTGACCCGGGTCGATCTGCCGGCCGGTGCCCAGTACCAACTGGTGATCGATGGTCAGGAATCGGACGTACGTACCGCGACGGGCCAGGGCGAACTCCTGGTCACGGGACAGCTTGGTTTGGGATCCACCCGCCAGGCCGTTCTCAGGCTCCAGCATGATGCCAACCTCACCCTGACGGCCATCCCGGTGGCCGATTCCGGGGAACTGGCCCTGGAACCGGCCGGAGCCGTAATCGGCGTTCTGGTGGACAAGGCCTTCGAGGCTTTCCGGCAGAGCATCCCCGGTGGGACGGCCATTCCGGCCTACATCTGGGACGAAGTCTGGCAACGTCACTGGGTCACCCTGGACGCGGCCCGGGGTTTCCACCTGTTGCGGGACCGGCTCACCGAAGTGGCCACGGCCGCGCTGACCGAGGTCCCCTACCTGCAATTGGCTCTGCCGGGGTCTGATGTCTTCAACCAAGCCGTCATCGATGCCGAAGCCCTGCTGGCCGCGGAGGCTTCGGTTGACGTGGCCCTCGGAAGCTGGCACGAGGCGAAGCGAAGCCTGACGGTGGTCTACGCCTGGGATCCCAACGAGAAGCATGGACCTTCCGGCATGGAGCCCGGATTCATCACAGTGGATGAACCGCTGACCTACAAGTTGTACTTCGAGAATGCGGACTCCGTGTCGGCCGCGGCCAGAACGGTGACCATTGTCGATAATCTGGATCCCCAGTATGACTACAACAGCGTCCTGTTGACGGAGGTCGTCTTCGGCGATTACACCTATGTGCCGCCGTTCTTCAATGACCGTCTGATTGGGACCCAAAGTCTCTCCAACGGCCTGGAAGTCCGGATCCAGGGTGAGGCGGATGCGGCCAACGGGCTGGTCACCTGGGTTCTGACCACGATTGACCCGGCCACGAATGAACCCCCGCTGGATCCCCATCTGGGCTTCCTGCCGCCCAACACAAACGGACAGGGAGAGGGGTATGTGGCGTTCCTCGTGAAGGTCAAGGACACCCTCCTGCCCGGGGCGACCATCCCCAACGACTGCATCATCACTTTCGACAGCAACGAACCGTTCGTGACCAACGAAGTGGTCAGCACGGTGCGGTTGGCCTTCCCGGATGTGGCCTGTGAGGCCGGAACGATCATGCCGGCCCCGCCGCTGGAGGGAGAAGGCGTCACCGTGTCGGTGTCGGTGGCCAACCTGGGTGAACTGACCGCCAAGAACGTGAACGTGTCCCTCTTCGACGGCGATCCGGACCAGGGCGGCGTGCCCATCCAGGAGAACGTCTCTCTCGGCGACCTGCTGGTGGGCGAGACCGACGACTTCCAGGTGAGTTGGTCCCCGGACCGGACCGCGGGCGTGGACAGTCTCCTCATCGTGGTCGATCCCGCCGACACCATCACCGAAGTGACCGAGGCCAACAACCGGCGCTGGCTGGTGTTCGAGGTCCAGGAGCGCAACTACACGGTGCATCTGGCCGACGGCCTGAACATGGTGAGTCTGCCCCTTGAGTCCGCGACGCCCGTCGATGCGGAAATGTTCTGCGCGCAGATGGGCGCGGACATGATCATCCGTCTCAACGCGGTCGGGGATTTCGAGTCCTACCTGCCGGGAACGCAGCAGGGCGTCAATTTCATCATCGATCCGGCGGAAGGTTACATCGCCAACGTGCCGGGCGGTTCCAATCCCTCATTCAGCGGGATTTCGCCCCTGGGTGACCTGCCGGTGAAGGCGGGCCTGAACATGATTTCGGTGCCTCTGGATCCGGAGATCGCCTACTCGGCGACCAACCTGGCCGAGGACGGCAATGCCGCCGTGATCATGGAGTTCGACCCGGTGAGTCAGGACTTCGTGCCCTACGTGCACGGATTCCACGACGAAGCACCCTTCGGTATCGAGGGTGGCCGGGGTTACCTCCTGACCGCCGCGCGCGATACGGTCATCACCTTCGGCGGCAAGGGCTGGAATGGTGTCCAGTCGTGGCCGGGCGCCAAGGCCGCCACCGCCGGTGCGTCCGGCGGCACGGTCAAGGTCCTGGCCATGGGCGGCGACGTCCAGGTGCAGACCGGACGTCAGGGCCGCGGCATGCCTTACCTGTTGGACGGAACGGTGGTCCTGGTCAACACCACGACGGGTCAGGGGACCCGCGCGGCCATCGACAAGCGAAACGGCAGCTTCGGCGCGGCCTTCGTCTGTCTCGGGTCCAGCCAGGGACTCAAGTCGGGCGACGTGATCGAGGGCGTTCTGGAGGACGCGGACGGACGGGTCATCGGGACGATCGATTCCTTCCAGCTGTCCGAAGCCGACCTCAGCCGCGGCCACAAGGCGCTGGGTGTCCTGACGGTGGACATTCCGCCGTCCCGGACCATGGCGGAACAGAACTTCCCCAACCCGTTCAATGCGCATACGTCCATTTACTATCAGTTGAACCAGAAGGGGCATGTCAGCCTCAAGATCTTCGATATTCGCGGCCACCTGGTGACGACCCTGGTCGATGAGGTCATGCCCGGCGGTTACCACCAGGCGGTTTGGACGGGCCAGGACCACGCGGGGCGCAATGTGGCCTCGGGTGTCTACCTGTACCAGTTCAAGGCTCTGGACAAGACGTACAACCACAAGATGGTCCTGGTGAAGTAGCGCCGCCGGCGCCCGGAAAGTGGAAGGAATGAGCAGCATGAAAGCATGGAAGGTAATCCTCGGGGTCGCGGCGGTCCTCCTGGTGGTCGCCGGAGGTCTCGGAATCCCGACTTCGGTGTCGGCCCAGGGCAACCTGATGGTGATTTACGGGGACACCCAGTCCACGGGCGCCTCGTTCCCCTTGCCGACGGGGACCCTGGTCTCATGTACGAATACGCGGACCGGTGAAACCGCGGTGGGGGCGGTGGGGGCGATTCAGCGCGGCTACTACGAGGCCGTGTTCTTCTCCACCGAGGGGGCGGTGGCCGAGGTGGGCGATCTGATCACCATTTCGGTGGAGGACGCCTCCTTCTTTGCCCCCAACGGCCAGCATGTGTTGACGGGCGACGATCTGACCCTGGGGTCGGTGCGTATCGACGTGGCGCCCGACGCCATGTCCCCGGCCCCGCTGCCGGGTCCGGTCAGTGCCATTACCGGGTGTTTTCCGAATCCGTTCAATCCCCGGACCACGATCGTGTTCGGGATCGAAACGGCGGGTCAGGTGGGCCTTGAGGTCCAGGACCTGAGGGGACGGCGAGTGGCGGTTTTGCGGGATCGATTCCATGAGGCCGGAGAATACCGGGAGACCTGGAACGGGCTGACCGGGGCCGGGGCCGCGGTCCCGTCGGGGATTTACCTGGCGGTTTTGAGAACGGCGGCCGGGGTGTCGGTGCAGAAACTTGTTCTGGCGAGATAGACGGTGGTTGCGGACAGGATTTTCATGGGGGAAAACATGCGAAAGCTAGTGATTGCCGGACACCTCGCGTTGGTTGTTTGCCTGGCGATGGGCGTTCAGGCCCAGGAAAAGGTTTATCGATCCATGGGAGACCCCGGGTTCAGCCATGGGGCGCCGATCAACGCCTTTGCCAAGGCGGGGGGGGACACCCTTGTTCTTATCGGTCCCGCCCATGAGAGCCCCGTGGTCATTGGGACATTCCAGGATGTTACCGGGACGAGAGGGTCTTGGCATGACTGGACCGATATCGACCTGACTTCGCCGGAGAACCACTGGGCCGTCAGCCCTTTCATGGCCGATTCCCTCGGTGGGGCGGTTCCCGGTTCCGGGAACCTGGCCGCCTATTGCGGCGACGCCTATCCGGTTTGTGGTCCGAAGGACCAGGGGCCTGGCGGATACGGTGACGGCTGGAAGGATCAGTTGGATTATGTGTCCGTCATTGCCGACCCCGACGATACGACTCATGTCCATTTCGAGGCGGACTTAAACTATGACACGGAACCGGGGTACGATTACCTCCACATCGGATACGTGTCCGCCTTGGATGGATTCATCAAGCTCGGGTCATTTGATGGAGAACAGGCGGATTCCCATGTCTCTTATGATTTTCCGGTCGGACCGGATGATTATTTGGGCGAGGCCGGGAATGAGGTCCTGATCCGGCTGTTGGTCCAGTCGGACAATGGCTGGTCCGATATCGACTGCCTGTGGCCGTCCAACGGCGCGGCCCAGGTCGACAACATCTCGGTTTCCGGCGACAACGGGTTCGTGGCGGATGTCGAGGATTTCCAGGGCGGGACCTTGGGAGACTGGATGGCGACGCCGCCTGAGCCGGTTGGGTCTTTTGCCAAAATCTGGGTGGATTTGGAGGAATTGGATTCCTGCGTGTCCAATGAAAGCCCGCAGGTGGCCTTTATGGACAACGGAATCGTCGTTCCCGGCTCCGGACCCAGCTATGGGATCACCTGGACCTACGGCCCGCACGGATACATCGTGAACACGACCGGTGGACTGGCGGGACCTTCAAACCATATCTGGAGCGCCATCGAATCGCCGGTCATCCCGTGGCCCGCTCCAGACCCAGCTCCCTATGAGGGGGCCGGTTATCTCTTCGATGTCTACCGCCACGAAACTCTCGATACAGAGGCGCCGGGTATCTTCTACACCTGGGGCATCCGGAGCACGACTTCAAGCGATCCCCAGGATATCCGCCTTTCCTCATGGAATGACCGGAATTTCGTGCTCTATGGCGGGCCGGGCTACATAAGAGACGGGGATGTCAACGTGAGCGACCTCCTGGTGAACGCCCCGCAATTCGTCCAGGTCCAGTTGGCCGTTTACGAGCTGGGTTACATGTGGAGTTGGACCGGGGATGACGGATATCCGGCCCCCTACTTCGACAACGTTCGGTTGATTGCCTATCCCTATGCCGGCCCGGCCATGAGCTATGAGGAAATCCGTCTCGCCCAGGACAATTTTCCGGATAGCGGGACTCTCGATTTCGCGAACCTCGGCAACAATGACGTCCGGTTTGACGCGGCCATTTCTCCGGCCAGAGCCATGGAATTGAACAATACCCCGGGTGACTCTGTCGTTATGACTATTTCGGCGGTTCGCCCAGGCAGTGTCCTTGTCCCAGGCGAAATGCGACTCTATTACAAGATCCAGCAGAACCCCCTGTTCGATCCGCATAGGTCTCCTTCGTTTGAGGCCATGGGATTTTCGCTGGGGGATACGGCTTTTTACGCAGGCAACGCGATAGTCGACAAATGGGCCTTTGACCTGCCGGACGAGGATTTCCTGTACCCCGGTGACGTGATGCACTGGTACGTCCAGGCCATGGATGATGACGGGGTCAGCCAGGTCACGGCCCTGGCACCCGCGGATACCACGGGGTTTTCGGATTTCTCGAGTCCGAACAGCTACAATTCCACGTTCACATTCCACGCCCTGCCCTCGATGGCATCCACCACGGCGGGCGACCAACCCAAGATTTTGTTCTGGAATGACTTCGCGAATCGGGGTGGCGAAGCGCGGTGGTATGCGGCGTTCAGCCAGTTGGGCCTGGTGGCCGGACGGGACTACGACATCTACTACACCAACGGGCCGACCTCGGGGGTGGGGAACGGCTTGGGCGGCCGGTCCACCTCCGCCCAGCTCAGCGGATACGACGTTCTCCTGTATACCTGCGGTGACCTGGGAGTTACCACCATTTCGAATGGGGACTACGAGAATGATGCGAGCCCGGACGCCCAGGTCCTGGATGGCTGGTTGCAGCAAGGCGGCAAAAGCATGTTCCTGACCGGGGACGGACTTGTCACCGACCTCCTCGTGAATTCCGGGACCACCACAACGGCTTTCGCCACACAGTGGTTGGGCGTGGATTATATCGGGAATGATCTGGGGAGTCTGATCGGACACTCGTCCCCGAAGGTCCTGGCCCTCAGTGGGTCCGGTGTTTTCAACCTGGCCGACAACACGGCCTGGATGGCCTTCCGCGGCTGCGTCGGCCAAGCAAACTTCGATGCCGTTGAGGCGGGAGCGGGCGTCCGACTCGCCGAGTTCGCCACCTCCGCGGGGGCCGGGGGTGCCTATTCCTACTCCGCGGCGACCCTGTACTTCGAACCGGTCAACAGTGCCACGGCCATCACTCTGCCCTATGATTTCATGTACATTTACGATGATTTCGACGGCGCCAAGGCCCCGGCGGACCTGTCCGCCCGCTCGAAGGTTCTGCGCGACGTGCTGGCCTACTTCAACTTGCAGGGTACGCCGGGTGACGTCACCGGCCTCCCGGACCCGGGCGCCTTCACCGCCCGCGCCTATCCCAACCCCTTCAACCCGGCCACCCGGATCGAGTACAACCTGCCGCAGGCGACCCATCTGTCCGTGAAAATCTTCAACCTCCGCGGTCAGCTGGTCACTACCCTGGCCGACGAGAAGCGTCCCGCCGGTCCCGGCCACCTCATGTGGGAGGGCACGGACGGCGCGGGGGCCAGCGTCTCTTCGGGGGTGTATTTCTACGAACTGCGAGCGGGCGCGGACGTCCGGATCCAGAAACTGGCGTTGGTGAAGTAGGGGAAAGGCCGCAGGGGAGAGGAAGGGAATGATGGTCGGGCTCCATCCCGACTTATCATTCAGGGCCAACTAGGCTTCGGACTCCAATTGGGACAGCCAGCGGTAAAGCGTCATGCGCGCGATGCCCAGATTTCGGGCCACCTGCGCCTTGTTGCCGCCCGCCCGCGCGATGAGCGCATTCAGCGATCCCAGGGTCATGCCCGAGGGGTGACCCGAAGGGGGGCTCCGCTGGGCCTCGGGATCCGCCAGCGGATATTCCTCCTGGAATTCCAGCCGCGATCCGGACGCCGTCTCAATGCGCCGCAGCAGGGCCGGCCGTCCCAGATCCCGATTCAGCCAGGCCTTCTGGGCGATCAACTCCAACTCCGCCACATTGCCGGGCCAGTGGTACATGGCCATGCCTTCCAGGGCCTGGAAGTCGAACAGGGCGCGGGCGGTGAGCGTGGAGCCTTCCAGCCGGGTCAGGAAATGATCCAGCAGGGGCGCCACCTCCTCGGACCGTTCCCGCAGGCTGGGCACCCGCACGTTCATCAGGCGCAGCCGGAACAGCAGGTCGGGCCGGAAGCGGCCCTGTTCCACCAGGGGGGCCAGGTCCACGTCGGTGGTGACAATGACCCGCACGTTGGCCGGGCGGTCCCGACCTTCGTCCAGGGGACGGTAGGTGTGGTCCTGGATCAGCCGCAGCAGACGCCCCTGCAACAGGCGCGGCAGATCGCCGATACCCGTCAGCAGCAGCGTGCCGCCCTCGGCCTGGGCCACCAGCCCGGGCGTGAAGGCCGGGCCGTCGGGCCCGGCACCGCCCCGTCCGAACAGTTCGCGGTCCAGGGTGTCCACGCCGGAGGCGGTGCAGGCCACCCGCACCAGCGGCTTGGCGCCGCGGGGGCTGTTCTCGTGGATGCGTCGGGCCAGCAGTTCCTTGCCGGTCCCGTTCTCACCCGTGATCATGACCGGAGTGTCGTAGCGGGCAAAGCCGTCGGCCACCCGCAACACCTGCTGCATGGCGCTGGACACGGCGATGATCCGCGTGGTCGGTGCGCGCTTGACCGAGAAGACCCGGGGCGTGGGCGCCGGAATCTCGTTGGCCAGGCGGCGGCGGGCCAGGGTCTCCACCATATCCTGCAGCTCGCGGGCCAGCAGGGGGATGCCGAGTTCCTGGTTGATCTGCTGGGCGGCGATGACCTGCTGCCAGGCTTCCTCCAACAGCCCGCCGAGCTTGCTGCCGGCGTTGCCGGTGTCGATCTGGCGAATAAGGACCTCCGCCAGATGATGTCCGGCCAGCATGGCTTCCTGACGGGCGCTCAGGGCCCGCAGTCCGCTCAGCGCATCCCGCAGATTCTCGCGGGCGGTCTGCCAGCGGCCCAGGTTGGCCGCGGTTACGCCCAGGCACCGCAGGGTCACGGCCGTCTCGAACCGGTCGCCCACCTCGCGGCACATGGCCAGGGCGTCGTTCAATATGTGCCAGGCTTCCTCGTGCCGGCCTTCCAGCCCGAGGCATTCACCTTCCCGCCGCAGCAGTTCCATGACCAGGTCGCCGCGCGGGGCCAGCTCCAGGGCGATCTTCATGCCGCGCTGGTAATACCGACGGGCTTCGCCCGGTTGACCTTCGTCCCGCAAAACGTCGCCCAGGAATTCCAGGGCCAGGGTTTCCTCGCGGGCCAGCTTCTCCTCGACGGCCAGGGAGTAGGCCACCATGAGAGAACTGCGGGCATTCAGATAGTCGCCCTTAAGCCGCAGGGTGTTGCCCAGGGCGATGCGGGCCCGGCACGTCATGTCCGGATGCGCCGCCGTGAGTTCCAGTTCCAGGGTGAGCAGTTCCACCGCGCGGTCGTAATGACCCTGCTTGTAGCAGACGATGGCCAGGTTCTGGTAATTCTGGGCCATGCGCAGGTTGGCCCCGAGGCCGGTGTTGATCTGGAGGCTCTTCTCGAACCAGCGGGCCGATTCCCCCAGATGTCCCATGGACAGATGGGTCCAGCCCAGGAAGTTGCTGGCCACGGCCTGCCGCCCGGTTTCACCGGTCACGGTAAAGGCGCTGCAGGCATACTCCAGATGGGTCACACTTTCCTGCAGACGGCCTTGCCAGCGCAGGGCCGCGCCCAGCAGAAGGCGCAACTCGGCGTGGTCCACGTCCACCGGGGTGTCCGGGTCCGCCAGCAGGCGCTCGGCCTCGGCCTGCACCGCGGCATACTCCTCGTGGAACAGCCGCAGGTTCAACGCGATAACCTGGGCACCGATGTCCCCTCTGTTCAGCAGTCGACGGTCGCGGGCTTCGGCGAGCCAGTCCGAGCAGTCGGTGTGCCGCTTCAGGTCGATCAGGCACCAGCACTTGAGCAGGGCCACCTCACGGAGGGGCTTGCCGGGGCGCGGGTCGTCGCAGATGGCGTCCAGCAGGTCCAGGGCCGCGGTCAGGTCGCCGGCCAGATACAGTTGCCGGGCTTCTCCCAGTCGCGGAGGCACCAGGCCGGCGGGTCCCGTGAGGGTGGGCGGTCCGCCGGGCATTCCCGTGGCGTGAATATTAGTGATGGGATCGGGACGCATAGGGCCACCTCCCTTCCCAGAGATCGCGGACAGGCAGGGCCCAACCATCGAACCAGAGCAGGGAGCCGGGCACGCCGGGCGTCGCGCTGAAGACGAAGGGCCAGCGGAACGGGGCCAGCGCCGGGGTGATCACGGGTTCGGCCACCGTCACCGGGGACGTGTCGTCCGCGAACTGGCGCGAGGTACTGCCGGACCCCGCGGAAGGACTCAAAACCCCGTCGCCGGGATCTCCTTCCAGGGACGTTTCGATTTTGAATTCCACCCGGGCGTCCGCCGTGACGGCGGTGGCCAGTTGGATCAGGCAGAAAACGAAAAGCGAGAGGGCCAGAATGCCCCGCGGGCAAGAACGGGCATGCGAAACCATTTTCGGCTCCTGGATAGGGTGATTAATAATGCGCTGGACTGTAACATGAAACTTGTCTTACGGTCAAGTTGGTTTTGATATAGGTTGTTATAGTGAAAAGTTATACGCTAGACAGGTGGGTTTGAGGCCAAAGTTTTTGACTTATCGTGTTACATGTGTAACACGGGCAGTGTCACATTGGCCCCGGGAAAAATATTCCGATTTCGTGAGAAATTCCTGATGGGTGGGCAGTTGACGGTCGGCAAAATTTTCCCCCCAAGGCGCCGGCTAAGGAAAATCTGCAGGAAACCCTTACAGAACCAAAAAACGAGTGATTTTCAATATATCCGGCTAAAAAAAATTTAATCGACGGGACCGCCCCCCAAAAAACAGCCCCCCGGGCCGGAGGGCTGTCTGGAAATCAAGGTCCCGGGACTGAATTAGTCCATGTAGAACCGCAGGCTCAGCGACGCATTGTGGCTATGCACCTTGGTGTCCGAAAGGCCTTCGAATTCTCCCACGGTAAGGTATCGGTAATCGTAGGCGAACCCCACGGCGGCGGTGTCGGCCACCCGGAATTCATATCCCGCGCCGGCCACGTAGTTGGTGCCGCCCTTCTGAGCCTGCTTCACCTGGGGGATGGTGCTCCAGTAGAAGTCCAGGGTACCGGCGCCGATGCCGCCTTTCACCCAGAACCCCTCTCCCCGGGGGAACCAGCACAGTTCGGCCAGGAAGTGGAACGTGGTGATGGACAAGGGGTCGCCGCGGAGCCAGAACTGTTCCTTCCAGCCATAGACGCCCAGCGAGGCGATGAAGTAGTCGTTGCGGGCCCAGCCCACGTTCACACCCCCGCTGAAATCGAGCTGGGTTCCGGTCTCGCCGGTTACGGGCCCGTCATCGCTGGGGACGGTGGCTTCCAGGCTGTTCCAGCCGGCGCCCAGATTCACGCCGACCACGACGCCGTCCCGGTCGTGTCCGCCAAGGTCCAGGGCGCTGGCGGGGAGGGCTCCGCAGGCCAGGGTGAGCAGGCCGCAGGCCGCCATCAGAAGATTTTTTCGGAACATGTCGGTGGGCTCCAGGTTTGGGGTGTTTGGGAAGCGCCAAGTCTAATGGCACGGCCGCGATTCGTCCACCCAGTTTGGGGCCTGTTTCGGTCAAGGGCGGTGAAAACCCCTTGTCATCCTGTTAAATCCGAAACAATTTTACCATGCGGCTGATTTTATGAGGCAAATGGAGCAACTAGGTCTTATATTTTCCCACTTAATCAGTGTCCTAAAGGACCTGCCCCGCGGACGGCGAAAACCGGTCCACGGCGGCGGGAAATGCCAACCCGGGTGGTCCCTGTGAAATCTCTCCTGAACAACCCCATCGTGAATTTCCTCGCGTCCGTCAAGCTGGCGGCCGTCTTGATGGTTGTCGTCGCCTATGCCAGCGGCCAGGCCACCTTCATTGAGTCCTTCCAGGGCGGCCGCGACGCCGCCTACGACCTGGTCTATGCGGCCAAGTGGTTCGAGGTGATTCTGGGTCTGCTGACCTTCAACCTCCTGGTGCTGTTCCTGAAGCGCTGGCCCTACGAAATGCGCGACATCGGCTTTGCCATGGTGCACATCTCCATCGTGGTGATCCTCATTTCCGCGGGCATCACGCGCTACTTCGGGTACGAAGGCGTCATGCCCATCCGCGAGGGTCAGTCCTCCGATTACATCTATTCCGACAAACCCCACATCCAGGCCCAGATCGGCAATCAGCACCGGTCCTTCCCGGTGCGGCTCTACAGTTCGGAGCAGGGACCCAAGTGGCGGGATGTCAATTTTGCCGACGGCACCTACGAACTGGGTGTGGTGGGCTACTGGCCCAACTACGCCGAGGGCTGGCTGGAAGGTGAGGGCGGCATGGCCGGGCTGCTGTACGGCATGCCCCACGGCGATCACGTGGAAGAGGACGCCATCCTTCTGGGCCAGCGCAAGAAGATCGGCCAGGTGCAGAGCTGGTACCGTGAAGACGGATTGGCCGGCGACATGTCCACCTCTCCCCAGGGCGACCTGCGGGTGCACGTGGACGGCGAATCCAACAGCTTCCCGGTCGGGGCCCCGGACGGGGTCATCCACGAATGCGGCGGCTACAAATTCGAGATCCTGGAATTCCAGACCACCTTCCAGGTGGGCGGCGGAACCAACGCCGAAGGCCCGCTGACCAATCCCATGATCCGGGTGAACGTCACCGATCCCAACGGGATCACCGGCGAGAAGATCCTCTTCGCCCTGCATCCCGAGTTTTCCATGGACCACAGCGGTGGCGAGGAAGCCTTCCCCGGGTTGGACATCCTCTACAGCATCAACAGTGGGCTCGAGTTCGCCCAGGGTGGGGAAACGGGCCTGCAGGGGCGCGCGTCCTTCGAGTTGAACTGGATGGATATGGAATCCCAGCAGCAGGGCACCTTTGCGCCCGGCGAGATTTTCGCCGTAAAGGAAGGCATCGTGCTGGCCAACCAGGGCATGGGCTTCTCCATCATCCCGGCGAAGATCCGGGACTCCCTGGTGCGCGGGGCCGTCAAGAGCAACCACGCCAACGACCCGCCGGCTGCCCAGATCGTGCTGCGGGACGGCCAGGGCAACGAGGCCACGGCCGTCTGCGTGAAGCACCAGCCGGCCCAGAAAGTCACCCTGAACGGGAAAGAGGTCGCCCTGACCTTCGGACCCGTCGTCAGGAAGCTTTCCTACAGCCTCTATCTGGACGACTTCGTCCTGAACACCTACCCCGGCAGCGAGAATCCCGCGACCTACGAGAGCTATGTCCTGCTGACGGACAAGGCCAAGGGGATCGAAGGAGAGCGCGTGCACATCTACATGAACCATCCCCTGACCCACGGCGGGTCGAAGCACTTCCAGTCGTCCTACGACCGGGATCTCAAGGGGACGGTGCTGTCGGTCAACCATGACCCCGGCAAGCTGCCCACCTACATCGGCTACTTCCTGATTTCGCTGGGCTTCCTGCTCACCATGTTCCGGGACCTGATCTGGAAAGCGAAAAAGACGGGTCCCCAGGGACTGACCTCGCTGGTGATCTGCCTGATCGCCCTCGGCTTCGGCGGCCAGGCCCTGGCCCAGGCCGAGGAGGATCATACCGGCCACAACCACGGCCCCGGCGTGAGTCACGGAACCACCTTCACCGTGTTGTCGGATCCGGCCCGCGAGGAAGCGGCCCGGCTCACCATCCAGGATTACCGCGGGCGCATGAAGCCCCTGGATACCCAGGCGCGGGAAATGGTCATGAAGGTGGCCAAGAAGACCAAGTTCCAGGGCCGCGAGCCCGTGGACATGTATCTCAACTGGGTGGCCAACCCGGCCACCTGGTGGGACCAGCCCGTGATCGCGGTGCGGTATCCCGGCCTGAAGGATCTGCTGGGCGTGGACCACGCTGTGAAGCACGTGAGCCCGGCCAGCCTGTTTACCAACGGGCAGTACACATTGTCAGGCGCTGTGGAGGAGGCCCACCGTACCCCGGACCGGGACCGGACGAAGACCCAGCGCAAGCTGATCAGCTTCGACGAGCGCTTCAACCTGCTGTACATGACCCTGCGCGGCAGTGCCATGCGCATGTATCCGGTGCCCGGCGACGCCAACAACACCTGGGTGGAATACGCGGCCCTGGAGGGCAAAGTCGGTTCCGCTGACGTCGGCGCCTTCGACGCCGCCCATCAGAACCTGATGACGGGCCTGTCCACCGGCAACAACAGCCAGGTTCGTCAGGGTCTTAAGGAAATCAAGGACCTGCAGGCCAAATTCGGTGCCCCGGTGCTCATGCCGACCGCCCGCATGGAAGCCGAGATTTTCTACAACAAGTCCCACCTCTTCTCCTGGATGATGGTGCCTCTGCTGGCGGCCTTCATTCTGCTCATGGCGCTTTATCTGTGGAACCTGTTCCGCAACAAGAACCGGCGTTTGAGTCTCCGCAACCCTTTCTATGCCTTCGGGATGCTGCTCTACGTGACGGCCTTTGGCGGGATGATCGTGGCCTACACCCTGCGCTGGGTGGCGTCCGGACGCGCGCCCCTGAGCAACGGCCACGAGTCGCTGCTGTTCATCAGTCTGGCGGTGGCCCTGGCCGGCCTCATCTTCGAGATGTCCTATCGCCGCGCGGCGGTGGGCGGCCTGGGCGCCTTGCTCACGGTGGTCATCCTGGGCGTGTCCATGCTGTCCATGTTCGACCCCGCCATCGGACCCCTGGTGCCGGTGCTGGTGTCCTACTGGCTGAACATCCACGTGACCACGATCACCGCCAGCTACGGCTTCCTGGGCCTGAGCTGTCTCATCGGCATGCTTGTCCTGTTCCTGCTGCTGGCCAAGGGGCCGGGCAAGACGGACCTGAAGGACGCCATCATCGAGCTCGACCGCATCAACCACATGGTGGTGGTGGTGGGTCTGGGCCTGCTGACCATCGGCACGCTGCTGGGCGGCGTGTGGGCCAACGAATCCTGGGGCCGCTACTGGGGCTGGGACGCCAAGGAAACCTGGTCCCTGGTGACAATCCTGGTCTACTCGGTGGTGATTCACTTCCGGTATATTCCGGCCATGCGCTCGGTGTGGATCAACGCGGCGGCGACCATGCTGGCCATCTGCTCGGTGATCATGACCTACTTCGGCGTGAACTACTTCCTGACCGGCCTGCACAGCTACGCGGCGGGCGACGCGGCGCAGGTCCCCGACTGGGCCTTCGTCGGACTGGGCATCATGGTGGCGCTCATCCTGGCGTCGCTGGTGGTGGATCAGAAGCGGAAATGGGAGAAGACGGGCTGAACAGGTTCGTCAGTCTGAACCAAGGGTTGTGCCTCTAAGAATGTGTCCGGTCCATGCTTTGCGATGGGCCGGACATGTTCATCTCAAAAACACGCGCCCCATCCTGGGTTCCTCCCCATTGCCCCAACCCTAACTGCATTCACCACAACAA
>Ga0209692_10001647_pt1 | contig 29061 bp, 28 predicted proteins | sample tdDd472_FD_187129 | JGI IMG/M metagenome (GOLD analysis project Ga0209692, IMG submission 187129) | Marine sediment microbial communities from the Atlantic coast under amendment with organic carbon and nitrate - tdDd47.2 (SPAdes)... | ecosystem: Environmental > Aquatic > Marine > Coastal >... | reverse complement strand
CAGGGAACAGTTTCTAGCTGTCCTCGGACATGATTTGCGCAATCCGCTCGGTTCTCTGATCGCCGGGGTGCGCCTGCTGTCGCGCGAGGAGCAGAGCGAGCGGGCACGCGAGACGCTGCGGCACATGCAGACCAGCACCGCGCGCATGTCGGAACTGGTCGCCAACATGATGGATTTCGCGCGGGTGCGGCTCGGCGACGGGATCGGGCTCGACAGAAGGCGGCATGACGATCTCGGCAAGCGGATATCGGAGGTCGTCCAGGAGATACAGGCCGCGTTCGAGGACACGCGGATCGAGCTGAAGACGGATTTCGACGGCGAGGTCTATTGCGACGCTCCCCGGATGATGCAGGTTCTGTCGAACCTGCTGGGCAACGCCGTGATGCACGGCGCGCGCGGCGAGCCGATCACGGTCGATGCCGACAACAAGGACGGCCGGCTGACGATCACCGTGTGCAACAAGGGCACGCCGATACCCGACGTAAGCCGCGAAAAGCTGTTCCGGCCGTTCTTCAAGGGCGGAAAGCACGCAAGCCCGCAGGGGCTGGGGCTTGGCCTGTTCATCACCTCGGAGATCGTCTCGGCCCATGGCGGGCAAATCGAGGTGACTTCGGACGAGGAATTGACCTGCTTCGTGGTCCGTATTCCGGCCGTGCGACCGGGGGAGTGAAGGGGGCTTCGCCGTCTTCCCGCATTCACATTCAGTGCGTTGTGGCAGCCGCGAACGAGCGATGGACGGCAGGCGCTCAGCGGGACCGTGCTGGCGGCGACGGGGTGACGCTGGTGGAATTGCCTGTGGTCAGGATGCGGCGGGCAAGGAAGGATGCCGGGCGATGACGATCGCCCGACTGGCGTAGCACGGCGGCGTCAGGCCGCCTTTCGGTCGGCCGCCGTCGGAAACAGAAGTTCCAGATATTCGCGGAACTGTTCGGACTGGCGCGCGGTCATGCCGGGATTGCCGTAGGCGCGCTCGAGGATCAGGCCGCCCTCGATCACCGAGACGAGCATTTCGGCGAGCCGCTTGGCCGTCACCGACTTTACCGGCGGGTAGCGGTCGATAACCTCCTGGAACTTGCGGATATACATCGCCGTCCATGTGCGCAGCGTATCGGCGACGAAACCCTTCACGTCGTTTTCGAAGTGATCGTCCTCATAGGTGTAGAGCGCATACATGCAGCCGCGGGGCGGATTGTCCGGATCGGCGAGATAGGTCTCGAAATCCTCCAAAAATTGCAGGAGCTGGTCCAGCGGATCGTCGTGCTTGGCCTCGGCCTCCGCCAGGAAGGTGCGGAACATGGTCATGTCGGATTCGGCGTACCAGCGCATCAACTGATTGGCGAGATCCGCCTTCGACCTGAAATGGTGGAAGAAGGCGCCCTTCGACACTCCGGTCTCCATCAGGATGTCGTCGATGGAGGTTCCGGCAAAGCCCTTCCGCATGACCAGCCGCTTGGCGGCTGCCAGAATTTTCTCTCGCGATAGTGCGCCCTTGCGGCTCATAATCCGTCTCATAACAGTCCAACGGGTTTGTATTATGTAGTCGACTCTCGATTCAAAATCCACCCGCAAAAAGTAATGTTTCATTGTTGTTTCAGCCTCGTTCCGGATTGAAACGAATGAAACGAGGCTCCGTCTTTTTCAAAAACAGACTAATTGGTATGTATTGAACAGACCAAACAGTCTGGAAACGGAGCGACCGATGTTTACCCTGCTTGCCCAAGTTTGCGAGACCCCGCTTGCCACCGCATTCGGTGTTTCGGGCCTCGCCGCGCAGCTGGCCTGGCCGCTCTTCCGGACCCGCGAAAGCATGCTGACGATCCAGCTCGGCGCGTCCTGTTCATATGCCGCCAGCTACGCGCTGATGGAGCAGCACACGGCGACCGCCGTCTGCCTGACCGGCGCGATGCAGACGTCGGTCGCGCTGCTGGCCGGCGACCGTCCGTGGCTGTCGCGGATGGGCTATGTGTTCCTGCCGGCGGTGCTGGCGATCGGCGCGATGACCTATTCGGGCTTGCCGACGATCCTGATGGTGACCGCCTGCTGCCTCGTCATGATCGGGCGGATGCAGCCGGACATCCTGAGGATGCGCGGCGTGCAGCTGACCGCCTCGCCCTTCGGCGCGGCGCATGACGTCGCCGTCGGCGCATGGCCGTGCCTCGCCGGCGCGCTCGTCTCCTTCACCATCGCGTTTGCCGGCTTTCGCAGGGAATTGCGGGGCCGCGGCCTTCAGGTGGCCTGAGGCGGAAAAGAATCCCGACCGGACCGGGTGATGTCCGGAACCCATCCATCGCATACAGCAAAGGAGCAAGAAGATGGAAGACCAAGCAAAGAAACTGGCAATCGTGGTCTCGCGCGGACTGGATGACGAACGGGCGACTGTCGCGTTCACCATCGCCAATACCGGTATCGCGTCGGGACAGCAGGTGACGCTGTTCATGGTGAGCGCCGCGGTCGACGTGGTGCGCCGGGGCGCCGCCGACAATGTGCGGATGAACCCGTTCGATCCGCCGCTCAAGGAACTGATCGACACGTTCCAGGCGAAAGGCGGCCGGATCCTCGTCTGCCCGCCCTGCGCGAAAGTGCGCGGCTATCAGGAAAGCGACTTCATCGACGGCGTCCAGGTCGTCGGCTCGCCGGCCCTTCATGCGCTGATCGTCGACGGCGCCGCGACGCTGAGCTTCTGAACCAGTCCCGAAACAAGGAGAAAGACCAATGACTTCATGCAGCAACACCGGCGCGGCCGAAAACTCCACCGCCACCCCGATCAGCGTGGCCGAGGCGCAATCCTGGCATGGCCGCGCGGGCGTCGAGTTCGTCGACCCCCGTCCTGCCGAGGCGATCGCGGCGACCACCGGAAGAATTCCCGGCGCCCGTCTGATCTCGATCGACGATCTTGAGGCGGGGACCCTTCCCGGCGTCTTCGCCGACCGTTCGATCCGCGTGGTCGCGTCGTGTCAGGCGGGGCCGATGGGCTCCCGCGCTGCGGCGGCCTTCGCCAAGCTCGGCTTTGCCCGGGTGCACTGGGTCGAAGGCGGCACGCAGGCCTGGCTCGACGCCGGGCTCCCCACCATCCGGTGAGGAAAACGGTGATGGCCCGGCGCGCGGTTTGCCGCACGCCGGGCCATCCAATCAAAAAACCGTCAGCCGCCGAGACGCTCGGTGATCTGCGAGAAGAGCTGCATGTTCTCCTCATCGCGGCCGACCGGCTCCGCGGTGTAGCTCACCTTCATGATGACCGTGTTGTTGCTCGGATCGATGTGAATGTACTGATGGTGAAGCCCAAGTGCCGCATAGGCATCGGAATCCGGGTAGGTCCACCATTGATACTGATATCCCGTCGATTCGTTCGGCGCGGTCGGCTCATATCCCTCATCCGGAACAGTTGCTTCCTTTACCCACTCGGCCGGCACCACCTGCTTGCCGTTTGCCATGCCGCCGTTCAGGAACATCAGGCCGAAACGTGCGTGATCGCGCGCCGTGGCGGCCAAGCCGGCTCCAAAGAATTCGCGGCCGACCGAGTCAGGCCCGTCCATGATCCAATAGGCGTCGTTTTCCATGCCCGCCGGCCGCCACAACTTCTCCGACATGTATTCCGACCCGGTCTTGCCGACCGCCCTCTCAAGGATGCAGCCGAGGACACTGGTGTCGAGCGTCGCATAGTTAAACGCGGCGCCGGGGGCGTTCGCTCCTGGCCGGGACTCGTTCGCCGCGTAGTCGCACCAGCGATAACGGTAAGCGACCAGCGAATTGTCGTGCACCTGGGTCAACTGCGTTTCGCTGCCGAACTGGTAGACTTCGAGCCATTCGACGCCCGAGCGCATGCGCAGCAAGTCACGAATGGTCGGACCGTCATAGCCCGAGCCAACCATCTCCGGCAGATAGTCGGTCACCTTGTCGTCGAGGCTCCGGATGGCGCCATCCGACAATGCGAACCCGATCAGCGTGGACACGTAGGACTTGGCTACCGAAAATGTCAGGAATCGCGTGTTCTCGTCACTGCCGTTTCGATAGGTTTCATAGACGATCTTGCCGTCCTTGATGACGACCAGGGCGTTCGTGGACGTAGCTTCGAGGGCCTCCTCGAGACTGAGCGTCTCACCCTTGATCGAATACTCACCCTCCAGCGATACCGGCTCGGAGGGCAGGGTCCAAACCTCTTCGCCTGCCTCGACGGTGCGGCTCGCGAACATCTGATCCATGTGCTGGAACGTCATGAAGTTGAGGTTCGCGTCGAACATGTGCGCCCGCCCCGTGATCATGGTCGGCGTGACCCAGCGGGAATCATCCTGCGCAAGAGCCTGGGAAAACGGAATGCAACCCGCAATGGCCAAAGCCAAGGCGTGCGGACGCTTCGTAAGTAGAGATTTCAACATAAAGGTTCCTCCCTCGTTGGACTGGCCCGGAATGGCCGGTATCGCCTCATCGAGGTTGCCAACCGACCTGTGAGCCTGCCGTTTCATCGATTGTAATCGAATGTGACCATTGGTAACATTACTGACGGAACCGGACCGGTCAAGAGCGTTGGTTGAGGAGAAGTCGGCGATCGTTTAATGGGCCAAGCGGGAAATGCGAGCAGCAAGAGCGGTGGTTGATGATGAGCCCGGGTCCGAATTCCGGAAAGAAGAGCGGATATCACCACAAGGACCTGCGCAATGCGCTCCAGGATGTGGCGCTGCGCTTCATCGCGGAGCGGAACGGGCCCGCATTCTCCTTGCGCGAACTCGGCGTCGCGATCGGGGTTTCCCACACGGCGGTCTATCGGCATTTCGCCGACAGGGCTGCCCTGCTGGAAGCTCTTACCGAGTGGGGTTTCAGTGAGTTGCACAGGTACCAGACGGTCGAACTGGCAAAAGCCGGATCAGACCCACTGATGCGACTTCGTGCGTTGGGCGATGCCTATATCCGCTTCGCCCAGGAAAACCAGGGCGCTTTCTGGCTGATGTTCGGAAGCCGAGGGGAAGAATTCGATCACGCGAAGGCGCGACCGAACATCAACCAGGAAGCCCACCAAGCGCTCATCGATACGATCGTGGCATGCCAACGCGCAGGCATCATCATCCCCGGTGATCCCCACATGATCGCCGGCTACCTGATCATGGCACCCCATGGGTTCGCATGTTATTCAAATCAGGATCGTGAGATGGTCGGGGTCTCCAATGAAATGATGCCGGCCAGCAGGTTGGCGGAAATCGCCTTGATTCCGGTGATGACCAATCCGCCCTCGCCGAGTGAGATCGCCTCGCGCTACTTCGCGAAATCGAATGTCCCGGAGGATTAGTCGGCGATATCGGTCTGGCCGTTCCCAATGATAGCGATCGGGTTTTGATGCCGGACACTGCCGGTCGGATTTCGGTTCCATATCGGCCGATCATCGCAGGCGGGATGTGTCTGCGCTTTTCGTGACAAAGCACGGGCTGGCGAGCGGACGACCAGCCATGCCGAATACCGAGGCAGTTCGCGAAAGCTCCGCTCATCCTCTCGCACTTGACCTCCGCATCCTCTCCGCTGTATTTCTCCGCCCCATGAACACGCCGCGCGCCCATAATCGCATTGCTTCTGCCGTCTCCGGTGGAATGCTCCCGCGCGTCCTGCCGCTTCTTCTTATCGGCGGTTGCCGGGTCCTTTGAGGGGCGCCCGGCGGCCGGTTCGGCCTGTCGGCTTCAGCTCCTCTCCCAAACCTTTACAAGCCAATCCGATTGCCCCAAGAGGGCTTCGCCTCGCCCGCCATCCCTAGAAACACGGCACGCGAGACGCGAACAGGACGAGAGAAGAAGACGCGATGACTGTTCACGCCGAACCCAAAGCCGCCGCCGGCACTGCCGCCATTTCGCGCGGCATGCCTGAAGCCTCGAAGAAATACCGACCCTATCCGCCGGTCGATTTGCCGGACCGGACCTGGCCGTCCAGGACTATCGACAAGGCGCCGATCTGGTGCTCGGTCGACCTGCGCGACGGCAACCAGGCGCTGATCGACCCGATGGGGCCGGAGCGCAAGACGCGCATGTTCAAGCTGCTGCTCGAAATGGGCTTCAAGGAAATCGAGATCGGCTTCCCGTCGGCCTCGCAGACCGATTTCGACTTCGCGCGCTGGTGCGTCGAGGAAGGCAATGTTCCTGACGACGTGTCCTTGCAGGTCCTGGTGCAGTGCCGGCCGGAGCTGATCACGCGGACCTTCGAGGCGCTGGAGGGGACGCATCGGCCGATCGTGCATTTCTACAATTCGACCAGCGAGTTGCAGCGGCGCGTGGTCTTCAACAAGGATGTCGAGGGGGTCAAGACGATCGCCACCGACGCGGCCAAGATGATCATGGACATGGCAGCGAAGGCCGGCGGCGGTTATCGCTTCCAATATTCGCCGGAGAGTTTCACCGGCACGGAATTGCCGGTGGCGCTGGAAATCTGCAACGCGGTGATCGAGATCGTGAAGCCGACGCCGGACAACAAGCTGATCATCAATCTGCCGGCGACGGTGGAGATGTCGACGCCGAACATCCATGCCGACCAGATCGAGTGGATGTGCCGCAATCTCGACCAGCGCGAGAACCTGATCGTTAGCTTGCATCCGCATAACGACCGCGGCACCGGCATCGCGGCGACGGAACTGGGGCTGATGGCCGGCGCCGACCGGGTCGAGGGCACGCTGTTCGGCAATGGCGAGCGGACCGGCAATGTCGACGTGGTGACGCTGGCGCTCAACATGTTCACGCAGGGTCTGGACCCCAAGCTCGACGTGCATGACATCAACCAAGTGCGCGACGTCTACGAGCACTGCAACCAGCTGGCGATCCCGGAACGCCATCCCTATGTGGGCGAACTGGTCTATACGGCGTTTTCCGGCTCGCACCAGGATGCGATCAACAAGGGCATGAAGGCGATCCGCGAGCACAAGCAGGATCTCTGGGAAGTGCCCTATCTGCCGATCGACCCAGCCGATGTCGGCCGCACATACGAGGCGATCATCCGGATCAACTCGCAGTCGGGCAAGGGCGGCATCGCCTATATTCTCGAGGCCGATCACGGGCTGCATCTGCCGCGCGCACTGCAGGTGGAATTCCGCGACGTGATCCAGAAGATCACCGATCGCGAAGGCAAGGAACTGACCTCGGACCGCATCCACAAGGAGTTCCTCGCCACCTATGTCGATATTCCGAACCGGCGCATGCGTTTCGTCAGCCACACCACGGCTGCGGAAGGCGACGGCAGCGACATGCGCAAGGTCGAGGCGACGATCGTCGACGGCAACGAGAAGGTGACGATCCATGGCCGGGGCACCGGCCCGATCGACGGCTTCCTCGACGCGCTGTCGCGGCATCTCGGCCAAAAGGTGTCGGTGATCGACTATGCGGAGCATTCGCTGCAGCGCGGTTCGGATGCTGCGGCGATTTGCTACATGGAAATCGATATCGACGGGGAGCGCGTGTTCGGCGCGGCGATCAACAAGAATATCGTCGCGGCCTCGCTCGATGCGATCATCTCGGCGGTGAACCGGAAACTCGCCGCGGGATAAGACATTTTGACGGCTGGCGGGCGGGCCGGAGGGAGCGCCCGCCGGTCCTTCACGCGGGTTCGATCCTGCGGTTCGGCGCAGTCTTGTCGGGTATTCGATACGAATATTGATAGACTTTGGGTTGAGATTGAAGTGTCATTCCCCTGTGAAATGTTGTAGTCGATAACTTCCGTACGGTCACCGCAAGACGACGAGGCCCATGAAGAACGACGATGCCCGGTTGCAGATCCCGGGCAGCCCGGAACCGGAACGTTTCGACCCCGCCGTCATTCGTGCGGAGCTCGACCGGATTCTTCATAGCGACACCTTCGCCCGCTCGGAGCGGTCGCGCGAGCTTCTGAACTATGTCATCGAACGGGACCTGCACGGCGAGGCCGATCGGCTGAAGGGCTTCGCGATCGCGCTCGACGTATTCGACCGGGCCGACAGTTTCGATCCCTCCACCGACGCCGTGGTGCGTGTGCAAGCCGGGCGGCTGCGCGATCTCCTGGACAGTTATTATTCGGGCGAGGGGTTGTGCGACGCAATCCGCATCTCGATCCCGCGCGGCTCCTATGTACCGGCTTATGAGCGCATACAGCCGGCGGTGGAAGTTCCCGCCAGCGGGCAGGACCTGCCGCCTGCCGGCCCGTCCGCCGAGGCGCCGGACCAGACCGCGGCCCGTGGGCTGATCGGGCAGATCGTCACGCAGGGCCGGACAGGCTTGCGGCGCAAGCTCTATCTCGACATGCGGCTGATCTGGCTGGCGCTTTCGCTGATCATCGTCCTGCTCGGCGTCAATATCTGGCTGCTCGTCGATGACGGCGCCGAAAGGCCGGCCACGGTGGCGATCGCCTCGATGACGGGGCGGCCGGAGGCCCGGCCCGTGATGACATCGCCGAGCGTCTATCTGCCGTCGGTCTCGATCACGTCCGACATCGACGGCCCGCTGCGGTTGGCGCTGGAGGATGCGATCCCGCGTTTCGGCAGCGTCGTCTACCGGACCGACCGCTCGTCGACGCTCGACGAGCCGCTGGCCGATTTCTACCTGCGCGCGGTGCCGGCCGGGCTGAGTTCGATGAACATCCAGCTCTATCATCGCGAAAGCGGCATATTGATCGCAACTGACCAGGTTCCCGGCGGCCTCGACGCCGCGGCGCTGAACCAGCACGTTTCGCGCATCACCAGCAGGTTCCTGCCGGTCGGCGGCGTCATCTACGCTTTCCTGGAGACCGAGAACCGGCTCAATCCGCTGACGCAGTGCCTTGTGCTGGCGTCGGCCTATTTCAACAAGCAGGATGCGCAGCGCCACCACGACGCCTATCAATGCGCCGAGGAACTGCTTGCACAAGGGCTGAACTCTGCGCTGGTCTTCGCCAATCTGGCCTCCCTCACCGCAGAGGTGATTACCGATGACTACAGCTATCCGCCCGATGCCGGATTCGACAAGGCGATCGCCTATGGCAGGCGGGCCGTCGAACTCGCGCCCGGGTCCTCGCAGGCCCAGAGATCGCTGAGCTGGGCGCTGCAGGCGGCCGGTGAGACCGAACCGGCGCTCGACGTGATCCGCGAAGCCCATGCGCTCAACCCGTATGATCTGAGCATCGCGGCGAGCTACGGCAATGCGCTCATCGCCGCAGGCGATTTCGAGAAGGCGGTCACGATCATGGAGCGGACCACCCAGGCGTCGCCGGTGCATCCGACATGGTGGGACTTCGCCACCTTCGTCGCCGCCTTCGAGACGGGACGCTACGATCTCGTGTCGCTCAGCAGCCGCAACCTGGTCGGGCACGAGCGCACGCATTATTGCGCGGCGCGGCTGATCGCCGCCGATCTCGAGGGCGACACCCAGTTGCGCGACGAGATGCTGGCGGAAATAACCAAGAGCGGCGGGCATTTCTTCCGCGACCCGCTGGCCTTCTATCGGCGCATCATGCCTGAAGCCGCAGCGGAGAAGCTGGTTTCGGCCCTGCGCGACGCCGGGCTGCCCATCGCGCCGGCGCATGAAGGCTGATCCGGAGACGTCCGCGGGCGCTGCGGTGCTGGCCCTCCGCGAAGCCGGGCGGCCGGATGGCGAGCCGCTGGTATTGCTGCACGGTTTCGGCGGATCGGGGCACACATTCGACCCTTTGCTGGACGATCTGGGCGACAGGCGCGTCATCCTGCCGGACCTGCCGGGGCAGGGACGGTCTTTCGATGCATCCGGTTCGCGCCACCCGAAGGCGGGTGCCGACGCGGTGCTGGCGACGCTCGACGCGATCGGCTGCACGGAGTTCCATCTTGGCGGGTTCTCGATGGGCGGGGCGGTTGCCTGTCTCATCGCCCTGAAGGCGCCGGAGCGGGTGAAATCGCTGTCCCTGCTTGCGCCGGGCGGTTTCGGCACAGACATCGCGGCCGACACGCTGCGGCTCTTCGCGGCCGCCCGCGAGAAAACGGCGATCAGCGCCGCGCTGTCGCGGATGGTTGCGCCGGGCACGGCGCCGCCGGTAGAAGACGTGGCGGCGCTGGTGCGCGAGCGGGCAAATGATGCGCTGGTGGCCGAGCTGACAGCCATAGCCCTGATGATCACGCGCGACGGAAAGCAGGGCGAAATCCCGCGCGCCGTCCTCGAGGGGATCGCCTGTCCGGTGCATGTGCTGTGGGGAACGGCGGATCCGGTGCTGCCGGTTGCGCAAAGCCGCGACCTGCCGCCACATTTCCGGCTCCGGCTCGTCGAAGGGGCCGGCCACATGCTGGTCCACGAGGCGACCGGCGCGGTGCTGGAAACGCTCGCCGCCGCGAAAGCCCACTCTCTCTGCCGCTGACGCAGGATCGCCGTGGGTGCGTTGCAAAAAGAGTCGCTTCGCGGCGCGATTATTGTTAACAAATCATGAACACGACCCCTTTCGGAGCAGTGCATGAGTCACGATCGGGACACACCTGACCATCCAGTCACCAACAGACTGGTCGATGCCGTACGGCAAATGCGGATCGCCGCCGCCGACCGCGGCGACGTGGTGGTCGAGCTGCGCGAGGCCACGCGCACCCGGCTACAACTGCTGGCGGAAGACCTGCAGGAGGTTATCTCCGACATACCGGCCGATGACGAGCGCTTCGATTTCGCGTTGACCTCCGGCCTGCAGCCGCGTTTCTGGATCGACGCCACCGCGCATGTGATGATGGCGCCGGACCGGCGCACCTACCGTTTCGTGCGCGACACGCAACTCGGCCGCACGGTGCTGGCGGAATCCGACGATCGCGCCGTCATCGCCGACCGGATCGTCGCCTATGTGGCGATGCGGATCCATGAGCGCGAGATCGCGCTGGCCGGCGAGGTGACCTCCTATCGCGAGACGGAGCCGCGGCGGCCGCAACCGCCGCTACGCGCCAAGGAGCCCGTACGGCACGACGACGGTCCGCTGGAGCGGATCAGCGAGGCGCTCGAAGCATTGCGGCAGGAGGCGGCGCAGCACGGCCGCGCCGAAAGCCGGACCGCGCCTGCCGCGCCGGAGCCTGCGAAACGCAAGGAAGAAGAGACGCCGGCAAGGCCCGCGCCCGTTGCGGAACCGAAAGCTGCCGCTCCGGCAGCCATACCCACACCTTCGCCTGGCCCCGTTGCTGCCCCGAAATCGGCGATCGGGCAGGCGCAGTCGATCGCCAATGCGGTCGTCTGGGTGCTGCTCGGCATGGTGATCGGGGCCGGCGCGCTTCTGCTCGCCTTCCAGAATCTGTTGATTCAGCGCTAGCTGATACGGCCCATCAAAAGGCGGCAGCCTTATAGACGATCCACCCGGTCAGGGCGGCCGCCAGGATCCAGATCGACACGACCGCGAAGGCGGCTGCGCGGCTGGTAGGCCGCTGGTCGATCTTTTCGGCACGGTTACGGCAATCCTCGATCACGTCCGGCGGGATCAGGCGCATGGCGATCCACAGGCCGAGCGGGACCAGCAGAAGATCGTCGAGATAGCCGATGACCGGAATGAAGTCCGGGACGAGGTCGATGGGCGACAGCGCATAGGCCACGACCATGGCCGCGAAGGCCTTTGCATACCAGGGCGTTCGCGGATCGCGCGCGGCCAGATAGAGCGCGAGAGTATCGCGCTTGAGCGCCCTGGCCCAGCGTTTGAGGCGATCCATCATCCGGACAGTTTACCGGAAACCGGCCGGGCCGGCTTCAGGTATAAAGCTCCCGGCAGTCGGTGACGGCGACACCGCCGACCTTGCCGGTCAGGGAATGTTCTTCCAGAAGGCAGCGCCAGTTGCCCTTTTCGCCGTCGACCGTGAACAGGTTGAACGCCGCGGCCGGTTTGCGTCCGCCGGGCGCTTCGCCCGCTGCCGGCACGCCGATGACCGGGACCGTGGTTCCGCCCGGGCCGGCTATCGTATTTCGTTGCGGCAGATGGGTGTGGCCGTGCAGGACCAGTTCGGCGCCGTTGTCGCGAATGACCGACTGGAACAGGCGGATGCCGTAGAGACGCTTTTGCGGCGTGGCGGCGTGGCGCACGGGCGGGTGGTGGATAAGCACGACGCGGAACAACCCGTCCTCGCCGGCTTGCCGAAGGACCGTGGCCAATCCATTGGCCTGACGGCGAGAGAAGATGCCCGAGGCGAAGAACGGCGCCGTTGCGACCGCGCTGTTGACGCCGATCACGGCGATTGGACCGCGCCGCCTCAGATAAGGAAAGCCGTTGCTGGTGACGGGCGCGTCCGGGGCCTCGGTGCTCATATTGTCGCGCCATGCGGCGGAAGCCTTCGAGAGGGCGCCGGGCACATAGGCGTCGTGATTGCCGGGGACGACGCTGACATCGCTGTCGAGCCCGAGGCTTCGCAGCCAGAGCGCGGCATTGGCGATCTCGGCATCGAGGGCGAGGTTGGTCAGGTCGCCGGTGACGGCGATATGGTCCGGCGTTTTCGCCTTCATCGCATTGACGAGGCGGACCAGGGTTTCGCTGTCCATGTGGGCGGCGCGGTTGCGCTTCCAGTTGATGTAGCCGGTGATGCGCTTCGACAGCAGGTCGATGGAGCGCACATCGGGCAGCGGGCTCATGTGAATATCGGAAATATGCGCCAGTTTGTAAGTCATCGCTCTTTCGTAAGGCAGGCTCGGCGGATTACAACAGCTAGTGCCTTTCAGGGTGAGATAGAAGCATTCTGCCGGAGCAGATTTGCCCCGAGATCGAGGGATCTGGCGCGGGCCGTGCCGAGGCACGGTCAAGCCGGAGCCCGAAGGCATCGGGGCAAAAATGCCCGGCCCTTCGGGTTTCCGTCCGGCGGGCGCCCGCTTTGTCGGCGCGCTTGCCCGTAGCACCGCTACGCGCTGCGCGCCCCTTCGCGCGGATCGCCGCACCGGACGCGAAACAGAATGCTTTTATCTCACCCTGAAAGGCACTAGGGGTGATTTGGACGGATAGATGCCCGACCTTAAAACGCGCCTTTTCCACACATGGTTCCTGCTGACCCGGCCGATGACACTCGGCGTCAGGGCGCTGGCGTTCGACGCGGAGGGGCGGGTCCTGCTGGTCCGGCACACCTATATTCGCGGCTGGCACCTGCCGGGCGGCGGCGTGGAGAGGGGGCAGACGATGGTCGACGCGCTGGCGAGAGAGCTGCGCGAGGAGGCCAATGTGGAATTCGGCCACCCGCCGCGCCTGCAGTCGGTTCACCTGAACACCCGGGTCACGAAGCGCGACCACGTGGTGCTTTATCTGTGCGAGAATGTGCGCCAGATCGCGCCCAAAGAGCGCGACCTGGAGATCGAGGAGGCTCGGTTCTTCGCGCTTGACGCGCTGCCCGAGACGGCCGCCGCCTCAACGGCGACGCGCATCCGCGAGTTCAACAACGGTACCGCCGCCGACCCCTTCTGGTGACTTGCCGAACCGGTCGCGGTCATGCGGCGCGGCATAGTCGATATCGGGCCCGGCCGGGACGATGCGGGTCGGGTTGATGGTCTCGTGGCTGCGGTAATAATGTTGCTTGATGTGGTCCAGATCGACCGTCTCCGCGACGCCCGGCACCTGGTAGAGATCACGGGTGTAATTGGAGATGTTCGGATAGTCGGCGATGCGGCGGATGTTGCATTTGAAATGGCCGACATAGACCGGGTCAAAGCGGACCAGCGTGGTGAAGAGCCGCCAGTCGGCCTCGGTCAGCCGGTCGCCGACGAGATAACGCTGGCGCGATAGCATGTCCTCGATCCGGTCGAGCGCGGAGAAGACGTCGGCGACGGCCTCGTCATAGGCCTCCTGCGTGGTGGCGAAGCCGGAGCGATAGACGCCGTTATTGACGTTCGGATAGACCAGATCGTTGATTGCATCGATCTCGCCGCGCAATTCCTCCGGATAGAAATCGGTCTCGTCGCCGGTCAGACCGTTGAAGGCCGTGTTGAACATGCGGATGATTTCCGAGGATTCGTTGGAAACGATGGTCTCGCGCTTCTTGTCCCAGAGGACCGGAACGGTGACGCGGCCGGTATAGTCGGACTTGGCACGGATATAGATATCGCGCAGGAAATCGGAGCCGAAGAGCGGGTCGCCCGTCGAGCCCTTCGCCTGATCGAAGGTCCAGCCATCGTCGCCCATGAAATGCGAGACGACGGAAACCGGGATGATGTCCTCGAGCTTCTTCAGCTTGCGGAAGACCAGGGTGCGATGCGCCCAGGGGCAGGCGAGCGAGACGTAGAGGTGGTAGCGGTCACGCTCCGCCTTGAAGCCGCCTTCGCCGCTCGGGCCCGGCTCGCCGTCGGCCGTGATCCAGTTGCGGAAACTCGATTCCTTGCGTTCGAAGCGACCGCCGGTCGAATCCGTATCGTACCACTTGTCCTGCCATTTTCCGTCTACGAGAAGGCCCATTGTTCAAATCTCCTGTCGTTAGCGTCTCACATAAGCGAACGCGCGGGCGGCGGCAGGGTTCAATTCTTGAACAGTGCGTAACCGACAGACCTGGCGCACTTCGCACCTGGAGGGGCTGCAAACGGCGCCTTTCTGCGCTTCCGGTGCTCACGTACTCAAGTACGCTCCGCTCCGGTTCTCGAACGGCACTGTTTTCGCCGCCTCCAGGTGCGAATTTCGACAGGTCCGGATTCGTGTTCGCGAAAAAACCGATGGACCGGGGGGCTGGGTGGTGCTAGGCGGCAGGGATGAACACCGAAGGCAAGGCATTTTCGCTGCGACGATGAACCGGGACGGGTTGGCCGTGACCGGCCGCTTCCGCTTGTTCCTCGTCTTATCTGCCTGGTGTTAACATGACCGCCTTCACCATTGTGCCCGAAACGGGCATCCACGCATCCGCCATCGACGATCTTCACGCCGAAGCCTTCGGGCCGGGCCGATATTCGCGCGCGGCGTTTCGCGTGCGCGAGCAGGGACCGCACGATCCGGCGCTCTCCTTCGTGGCGCTGGCCGAGGATGGCGAAACGCTGCTTGGCTCGGTGCGGCTGACCTGGGTCGAGACCGACCGGACGCATGAGCGCGGCCTGCTGCTCGGGCCGCTGGCCGTGCTGGAGGAACTGAAGGGCAAGGGCATCGGCAAGGCGCTGATGCGCAAGGCGGTCGGCGCGGCGCGCGAAAGCGGCGCGCCCTATATCGTGCTGGTCGGCGACAAGCCCTATTACTGGCCCTTTGGCTTCGAGACCGCGCCGCGCGGGCTGATAGCCATGCCGGGGCCGGTCGATCCGGCGCGGCTGCTGATCTGTTCGCTGCAGCCCGATGCCGTCGAGCGGATGGGCGGGATGGTGCGCTGGGCCGAAGAACCAGCCCGGACGCTTTGAGCCGGAGCCGTCAGTAGCGGCGATATGCCGTGTGCATCCACTGCATGCCGATTTCGCTCGCGAAGGCGGCGGGGTTGGCGAGCAGCATTTCCTCCCAGGCTGCGTAGCGGTCCGCCGCGTCATGCGGGGGAAGAGGCCGGCGCGGGTTTGGCCGGATGGACGCGGAAAGCCGGCCGATCAGGTTGAAGGCGGGGAAGCGGATGGCGGGAAGAATGCCTTGCAGGGTCATGGCGGTACGCTCCGGCGATGTTTGACTGACATCGAGATTACGTAGCGTCGCTTTACGCTGGTAGATTGCCCGGCGTTGTGCTGTTCTTCAAAAATGAAGAACTGGTCGGATGTCAGGGTCTTTCTCGCCGTCTTGCGGAACGGATCGACATTGGCTGCGTCGCGCAAGCTCGGGATGTCGCAGCCGACCGTCGCGCGGCGCATCGAGGTTCTGGAGCACGAGACCGGGCTGACCCTGTTCCAGCGCGACAATCGCGGTTTCCAGCCGACCGAGGCGGGGCTGGCACTCAGGCCGCTGGCGGAAAAGCTGGAGGCGTCGGCGCTGGAGCTGGCGGAGAAGGCGAAGGAGCTGTCGCGACCGCGCCCGATCCGGATAACCGCCTACCCCGCCAATTTCTCGCCGCGCATGACGCAAATCCTCAGCGAGTATTCGGCGCTGCACCCGGAAACGCGGTTCGAAATGATCCCGAGCGTCATGCTGCTGGATATCGCGGCCGGCGAAGCCGATATCGCGCTGCGCATCGTGATGAGCGACCCGGATCCGACCCTGATCCGCCGGAAAATCAGCACGGCGCGTTTCACGCTCTTCGGAGCACCGAGCTATGCGGAGAAGCGAGGGCTTCCCGACTCGCCGGACAATCTGCGCGGCCACTCATTCCTGACCTATCAGCGCGACGGCCTGTTTTCCCGGCACCATGACTGGCTCGTGCGTCGTCTGTTGCCCGAGCAGATCATCATGTCCTTCGCCGAAGCCGAACTGCTGGCCGTCGCCATCAGGGCGGGGCGGGGCCTTGGAATCATGAATTTGAAGATGGCCGAACCGGACGAGGCCGCAGGACGACTGATCCGCTGCTTCGAGCCGCCGCCGGACCTGTCCGCCGAGCACCTCATGCTCATTTCGCCGAATGCCTATCGCCGCGCGGACGTGAAGGAGTTCGTCAAGTTCTTCGCGCCGCGCTATGCGGCGATCTTCAAGTAGATTTGCGCTCGGCCCAGCCTGCGGGATCGAGCCTGAACAGGCTCGCCAGCTGTTCGTAGACTTCCGGCTCCTCGCGCTTCATGTCTGACGGCTTTTCGAAGAAGACCTCGACGGCAACGGCGAAGAATTCGACATGGCTGGTCGCGCCATAGGCGTCGAAGAGGGTTCTGTGCCTGTTTTCGACGTTGCGGACATGCCTGTCATAGGCGGTGACGAAGGCATGTTCCCAGTCGCGGAAACTCTGCCCCTTGCTGAGCACGGGAATGGCGTTGGTATGGCCCGAGAGATCGTCGACCTGATGGGCGAATTCGTGAAAGACGACATTGTGGCCGTCATGGGCGTCGGCGACGCCGTCTTCCACGTCGGTCCAGGAGAGCACGACGGGACCGCGCGACCAGCTCTCGCCGAGGCGGGCGGTCTGGCGTTCGGTGACGACGTAGCCGTTCTGTTCCTTGCGCCGCGAGGTGAAGGCGTCCGGATAGACGAGGATCGTGTAGAGGTTGCGGTACCAGGTGTCGGTGTTCGCGACGAGCAGGCAGGCCTGCGCCGCGATCGACAGGCGCATCTCCTCGGTCACCTCAAGGCCATTGCAGCCAACGAATTTTATCTGGTCGAGGAAAAGGGCGATCTTGCCTTCGAGCTTCCGGCGCAAGTCCGGCGGGAGGTTTCGGACGAGCGGGACCGATTTTTCGATGAGGGCGCGCTGATGCCCGGGCAGTTCGGAGGCGAGAATCCGTGCGCGCCGCTGTCGTTTCGACCATGCCCGGAAGGCATAAGCGCTCGCGCCGAGAACGACGAGCAGGAGGAGGATGATCTGGCCGGTCGACATGACGGCGCTCCGAGGACAATCCGGGAGGGCTTATGTGGGTTGTTGGAGGGCGGAATGCGAGGTGGGGGAGGCCCAAGGCCACCTTCAGACCTGCGCGGCAATGGCTGTCTTGTCGATGATCGACCAGACATTTTCGATCCGGCTGTCGGTGAATTCGAAGAAGACATTTTCCTCGAAGCGGACACGCTTGCCGTTGACGGGCAGGCCGAACAGTTCGCCTACCGGGGTACAGTCAAATTGGAGGCGGCTGGCGATCATCGGCGGGTCCGATACGAGCAACGCGATGTTGAAACGAAGATCCGGGATCGCCCTGAAGTCGCCTTCGAGCATGGCCCGGTAGCCGGACAGACCGAGCGGGTTCCCGTTGTGGCGGGCATTGTCAGCAACGAAGCGGCCGAGATTGTCCCAATCCCGCCGGTTGAGGCAGTCGATATAGCCACGATAAATTTCGGAAAGGTCGTCCCTGTTCATGGCAAGCTCCTGGTCAAACAGAGCGGCGGGGAATCAACCGCTCGCCGTCGCGACCGTTTTCCGGCGCCGGACACATCCGACGGTCGACACCGGCATACGAAGCCTGCAATCATTTAATCAATAAAAAACGTCCCGGTGGTAGACTGTCGGCGAAATCCCGGCGGGGTGAGACATGCGCGCCATGGCGGAAAGATCCGGCTCATTGCCGACAGCTGGTCTGGTCCTGACCGGCGGCGGGGCGCGCGGCGCATATCAGGCCGGGGTGCTCAAGGCCCTCGCCGAAGCCCTGCCCGGACCCATCCCCTTTCCCGTGATCACGGGGGTCTCGGTAGGCGCGATCAATGCCGTCGTCCTTGCCGAAGGAGCCGACGATTTTCCTGCCGCTGTCGACAAGCTGGAGACCCTGTGGCGCTCCCTTCGCTGCGGATCCGTTTTTACCTCCGATCCCTGGCCGCTTTTCCGGCGTCTTGCGCGATGGAGCAATTCCTTCGGCCTTCGCTGGACCGGGCTGGAGCCGCCGCGCTCGCTGCTCGACGCCAATCCGCTTCGCGAGCTGATCGAGTCGCAGGTCGATTTCGGCCGCATCCGCTCCATGGTCGAGGACGGGCATCTCGACGCGCTCGCCGTCACGGCCTCTTCCTATTCCTCGGGCGAATCCGTGAACTTCATCCAGGCCGCTCCGGATCACGACGGATGGCGCCGCGCGCGCAGGGTGGGCAGGACCACCGAGATCTCCGTCGACCACATCATGGCGTCGGCGGCGCTGCCCGCGATCTTCCAGTCCAGGCAACTGGGGCACCATTGGTTCGGCGACGGGGCCCTGCGGCAAACCGCGCCGCTCAGCCCCGCCATCCACCTGGGCTGCGATCGCCTGCTCGTTATTTCCGCAAGGAACGGGGTCATCGACGACGTGCCCGAGGTGGGGCCGGGCCAGCCCTATCCGAGCCTCGGCCTGCTGGGCGGCCAGCTCCTCGACATCATCTTCAATGACAATCTCGATGCGGATGTCGAACGCCTGCAGCGGGTGAACGAGACCCTCGGCATCATACCCGCGGAACGCCAGGGAAAGACGCCGCTTCGCATCATCGACACCCACATGGTCCGGCCGAGCGCCGATATTCGCGATATTGCCGGCGATCATGCCGACGAACTTCCCTGGCCTGTGAAGACCCTTCTTCGCACGATCGGCGCGATGCGGGCGCCATGGGTTTTACCCAGTTACCTGAATTTCGAGCACGGTTTCGTCAGCGCGCTGATCGAACTCGGCTACGAGGACGGCAAGAAAGGCCTCGACGAGCTTGTCGGGTTCATAACGCATCGGCCCGCCATGAATGACGCGGAGACCCGGAGCGGCGCGCATTCGGCCTGAACCGCATCGCCGCTCCGATTCCCGTCATGGGCCATGGCACCAGTGAACGCCCCGAAGGCCTGAAGGATCTCGCGCTCCGAAGCTGTGCCGCCTACCGCCCCTCGCGCAGCCACGTTCCCGACAGGATCAGCAGCAGTAAGGCCAGGCCGAGGAAGCCCGAGAACAGCGAGTAGCGGGTGACGCCGAGGAGCTCGGTTTCGTCGGTGGTGCGCAGGCCGATCCAGTCATTGCCGGAGGCGGCGGCATTGGCGCGGACGGGCAGGACGCTCGGCATGCGGAGCGAACCGGCCGCGTCGACGATGCGGCGGATGGAGCCGCCGCTGGCCTGCGCGGCCGGGGCGAGGCGTTCCATGGTGGAGATCATCGAGCGGAATTCCGGTGCGTCGACCGGGCCGGCATGGGCGAGGGTCGAAAAATCGCCCTGGGTGATCTCGTAGAGGCCGACCTCGTCGGCCTCGATGGTGGCCGAGAAGATGCCGTTACCATTGTCGGTCAGCGCGACCTCGGATTCGACGCCGGTCGGCGAGCGAAGCCGCGCCGGGTCAACCTCGTCTTCCATGGTCTGGCGGCGGATGGTGAGCGTCTGGCCGTCGGTCGAGGCGGTCAGCGCCTCCTCCTCCAGTTCCGGCTCCTTCATCAGCCAGTGCGCGACGCGGCGATAGAGGCCGACATGCGGGCCGCCGCCCTCGAAGCCGCGCGCCCAGAGCCAGCCCTGATCGGACAGGATCATGCCGACGCGGCCCTCGCCGAAGCGGTTGAGGACGAGCAACGGCTGGTCGCTCGGCCCCTGCATGGCGATGACGCCCTCGGGCTGGGTAACGTTGACGGTCCGGAACCAGCGGCCCCAGTTCGGCGGTTCGGCCTGGCCGCCCTCCAGATCGCGGGTCACCGGATGGCGGCGACCGAGATCGGAGATACGCGGAAAATAGGCTTGCGCCGTGACGACGCCGGTCGGCTTGGCGGGCAGGGCAGTCACCAGAGGCGTGTTGGCGATCGAGTTCTCGCCGGCATATTCCGGACCGGCGGCGACCAGCAGCGCGCCGCCCTGGCGGACATATTCCGCGATGTAGTCGTAATAGAGCGACGGCAGGACGTTTCGGTACTGGTAGCGGTCGAAGATGATCAGGTCGAAATCGTCGATCTTCTCGACGAAGAGTTCGCGCGTCGGGAAGGCGATGAGCGACAATTCGTTGATCGGCGTGCCGTCCTGCTTTTCCGGCGGGCGCAGGATGGTGAAGTGGACGAGGTCGACCGAGGCATCGGATTTCAGCAGGTTGCGCCAGGTGCGCTCGCCGGAATGCGGCTCGCCGGAAACGAGCAGGACGCGGAGATTCTCGCGGATGCCCTGCATTTGCGCGACGGCGCGGTTGTTGGTGGTTGTCAGTTCGCCCGGCAGTTCGTCGACGGCGAGCTCGATGATGTTGGTGCCGGCGCGGTCGAGGGTGAGATCGAGCGGGGTCTCTTCGCCGGGGATCGCGGTGCCGGTGGAGACGAGTTCGCCGTTCAGGAAGATTTGCACGCCGACCGCGCCCGTTTCCCCGTCACGGCCCACATCGACGACGTGATAGGTCATCGGCACGGGCTGGCCGGTGATCGAGAAGCGCGGCGCCTGGACGAATTCGATCTTGCGGTCGAACTCGTCGGGCCTGCCGTCATTGAGGACATGCAGCGGCACGCCGGGCGGCAGCCCGCTCTCGTCGGCAGGCGCGTCGTGGACCTGACCGTCGGTAATCATGATCGCGCCGCCGAGGCGTGACGGGGGCACGTCGCGGATGGCCGTGTTGAGCGCTTCGAACAGGCGCGTCTCGGTCTGCGCGCCGGCCCCTTCGACAGCGCCGGCCTCGACCTCGCGCACCTCGAATTGCGGGAAACGGGAAAGACGGTCCCGCAAGGCTTCCAGCGCGGCGTCGGCGGTCTCTGTTCGACCGCCGATGTTCTGGCTTTGCGACCGGTCGACGACGACGGGAACGACGGTCGAGAGCGGCGCGCGTTCCTCCTCGTTGATGACCGGATTGGCGATGGCGAAGGCGAGCGCCAGCGCCGCGCCGGCACGCACGACCGCGCCGCGGGTGCGCGACGCGACGGCCCAAATGATCAGCGCGACGGCCGGGAGGCAGACGAGCGCGAGCAGCCACCATGCGGTGAGCGGGGCGAAATCAACCGAGAAACTGACCATCGCCTATTGCCCCAGCCGTTCGAGCAGCGCCGGCACGTGGACCTGGTCCGCCTTGTAGTTGCCGGTCAGCATGTACATCATGATGTTCACCCCGGCGCGGAAGGCATAGATGCGCTGCAGCGGGTCCGTCGACATGGTCGGGTAGATCGGCCTGCCGCTCTCGTCGAGCGCCCAGGCGGCGGCGAGGTCGTTGCCGGTGATCATTATCGGTGTGACGCCGTCGCCCGAACGGACCGGGCGTCCCTCGGCCTCGTCGCTGGTGACGGAGGCCTCGACCCACAGCGGCGAGCCGTCATAGCGGCCGGGGAAATGATCGAGAATGTAGAAGGCCTTGGTCAGGACGTGATCCGGCGGAACCGGCTCCAGCGGCGGAATGTTGAGGCCGCTCAGAATATCGCGCAGGCGCTGGTTTTCGGGCGAGGCGGCTGCGCCGGTGAAGGAGGTCGTGAGCTGGTCTCGCGTGTCGAACAGCACGGTGCCGCCATTCTGCATGAAGGCGTCGAGGCGCGAGATCGCCGCGTCGCTCGGCATCGGCATCGACGTGTCGATCGGGAAATAGATCAGCGGGTAGAAGGCGAGTTCGTCATTCTCCAGATCGAGGCCGACCGGCTCGGCCGGTTCCAGCGCCGTGCGGCTCTGCAGATAGCGGGTCAGGCCCCAGAGCCCGGCCGCGGTGACGTCGTCGGTGCTCTCGTTGCCGGTGATCACATAGGCGAGCCTTGTCGTCTCCAGCAGTTCGATGATCTCGTCGTCGCCGGGGCGTTCATCCGACTGGGCGTCCTGCGCGAGGCCGGGCGTCGCCCATATCAGGACGGCGCCGAGAGCGACCAGCGCAATTGTGGCCGAGACCGTGCCGGCGGCACGGGTGCCGACGCGGCCCTTGCCGAACAGGGCCAGCCGGCCGTTGATCCACAGAACGGCGAGCGTGTCGAGCGCCAGCAGGGCGAGCGCCAGCAGGAAGAGCGGGCCGCGCAGATCGCTTTCCTCGCCGCGCTCATAGCCGAAAACGGAACTCGCGGCGCTAAAGGCCGGACGGCCGAGCGGGGTCAGCGTGTCGTCTTCGGCGAGCACGTTGCGGGCGACGAAACCGTCGGCGGCGCCGTATAGGCCGGCGGGATGGGTGTAGCTGGCGGGGGTGCCGGAGGAAGCCGCGTCGAGCGGGCGGACATGGCTCGGCGGCGTGGTCAGTTCGCCATCGGCGGTGAGGATGCGGTAGGGGGCAAGCGCCTCGGCGGCCACGGCGGAATTGCCGGGCTGCAGCGCGCCGGTGTTGCGAGACAGATTGGCGATACGGCGCAGCATCTCGACGAAGGAGCCGGAGATCGGCAGGTTCGACCATGTCGCCTCGGCGGTGACGTGGAACAGGACGAGGGTGCCCTTGCCGCGGCTGTCGCCGGTGACCAGCGGCGTGCCGTCGGCGAGATTGGCCCAGGTATGGGCGGCGAGTTCGAGGTCCGGCTCGGCCAGGACCTGGCGGTTGACGGAGACCTCGCGCGGTGCATCGAGGCCGCTGAAGGGACCGGTTTCGGGGAAGGGCGCGACCGGCTGCGGCTCGGTCCATGACAGCGAACCGCCGAGCGTGCGTTCGCCGAGGCGCAGGTCGACGGGAAGCAGCGGATCGTCGCTGGCGGTCGCGGCCATGCGCGGGCCGGCGAACCGGACCAGCGTGCCGCCATTCTCGACCCATTCGGCCAGTTGGTCGAAGGCTTCGTCGGGCAGGACGCCGATATCGGCCATGACGATTATCGCCGGTCCCTGCGTGATCAGCGCCGGGATATCGACAGACAGGTCGCCCGACTGGCCCTCGATCAGGTCGGCATAGGGTTGCAGCGCGCGCTGGATGTAGAAAAGCGGCGACAGGAGCGGCTGGTCGAGATCGCCGGCCTGTCCTGTCAGGAGCCCAACGCGGCGGCGGCGCGTGTTCTCGTCGACGAGCCAGACGCCGCCGGCCTGTTGCTGGCCGTCGATGCGCAGGGTGGCAAAATCGTTCCTGAGTTCGAAGGGCACGTCGAAGCTGGCGGTGGTCTCTGCGCTGCCGTCCTCGAAGAGGGCGGCGGATTCGGCCAGCAGGCGGCCCTTTTCGTCATAGGCGGAGACGGAAACCGGATCAGCGCCGGTGGCGAGCCCTTCCGGCCCGCGGACATTGACGTCGAAGCTTGTCGGCGTGTTGTCGATGCCGCGAATGGCGCGCAGGCCGGCAACGCCGCCGTTGAACAGCAGGACCTCGTTCAGATCCATCGCGTTGACTGCGGAAATCGTCTCGTCGTCGGGCCCGGCGGCGAGGCCGTCGGAAAGCCATGCGAGCGAGGCGGGCGGCTGCTCGGCCAGCGCTTCGGAGAGCCTGTTCAGCGCCGCGACCCGGTCCGGCTTGGCGGCAACCGGCGTCGATGCGGCGAGGACGGGCAGGAGATCGGCGGGCTTCGACAGCGCCACCGTGGCGTTCTCGGGCGCGACGGTGAAGGCGAGAGCCACCGGGCGACCGGCATCCTCGGCCTTTTCGACGAGCTGGGTCGCCGTGGCAATGCGGTCGGTCCAGTCCGCTCCGGTCGACCAGCCATTGTCGACGAGCAGCGCGAGCGGGCCGTCGCCGCTGGCGACGTCGGCGACCGGGTTGAGCACGGGGCGGGCGAGCGCAAGGATGATCAGCGTCGCCATCAGCAGGCGCAGGACCGTCAGCCACCACGGGCTGCGGGCCGGCGTTTCCTCATGCTTCATCACCCTGGCGAGGAGGCGCAGCGGCGGGAAGACCTCGGTGCGCGGCTTCGGCGGGGTCAGGCGCAGAAGCCACCAGATCGCCGGCAGGGCGAGGAGGCCGAAGAGGATGGCGGGCGCGGCGAAGGTGAGGGGAAGACCCAGCATCATGCGGCTCCGCGCGTCTGAGTTGCCGGCTGGCCGGTCAGGCGGCCATGCAGCGCGACCAGCGCCTCGGAGGCGAGCCGGTCGGTGCGGTTGGTCGCGTAGCTCCAGTCCAGGCGGCGGGCATAGTCGCGCAGTGCCTCGCGGCGGGCATGATAGATCGTCTTGTAGGCCTCGCCCCAGTTTTCGGCGCGGCCGGCGGTCAGGCGGACGCCTGTTTCCGGATCCTCGAATTCGGTGCGGCCGGCATAGGGGAAGACCTCCTCGGCGGGATCGGCGACTTCGAGCAGGTGCATGCGGGTGCCGCGCTTCGCGATGGTGTCGAGGAAGGCGAGCGTTTCTTCCGGCGGATCGAGGAAATCGCTGACGAGGACGACGTCCGAATGGCGCTGAACCATGTCGAGGCGCGGCTTTTCGGGCAAGGTCAAGGCATGCGGGCTGGCGAGCGCCATGGCGAGACGTTCGGCGCCGTTGCGCGCCGCGACCGGCTTCAGAAGGCCCGGATAGCCGATGCGTTCGCCGGAGCGGGACAGGAGTTCGGCCAGCGCCAAAGTGAGGACGAGGGCGCGCGATTCCTTCGAGACGGTGGCGGTGCGCGACTTGAACAGCATGGACTGGCTCGGATCGGCCCATAGCCAGACCGTGTGGGCGGCTTCCCATTCCATGTCGCGGACATAGGTGTGGTCGTCGCGCGCCGAGCGGCGCCAGTCGATCTTGGCCAGCGTTTCACCGGCGACATAGGGGCGGAACTGCCAGAAGGTCTCGCCGATGCCGCGCTTGCGGCGGCCGTGCCAGCCGGCGATGACGGTGGAGACGATGCGGCGCGCCTCGATCAGCAGATCGGGAACGAGCGCGGCGCGCAGGCGGGCACGCGCCAAGGCATCACTGCGATCTTCCGGTGTGTGACGCGCGCCGACTGTCGCCATTCGGTCAGGCCTGATCCAGCGACTTGACGAGGTCGGCAATCACGTCGCGGATGCTGACTCCTTCGGCTCGGGCGGCGAAGGTCAGCGCCATGCGGTGCTGGAGCACGGGTTCGGCGAGCGCCTTCACGTCGTCGATGGAGGGCGCGAAGCGGCCTTCATAGAGCGCCCGGGCGCGCGAGCACAGCATCAGCGACTGGCTGGCGCGCGGGCCGGGACCCCATGCAACATGGGCGTCGGTGGCGGCATGGCCGGTGCCAGGCCGGGCCGAGCGGACCAGTTCGAGGATGGCATTCACGACGCTTTCGGGCACCGGCATGCGGCGGACCAGCTTCTGCAGATTCAGCAGCTTCTCGGCGGTGAAGATCGCGCTGGCGTGCTGGTCCCTCGTGCCGGTGGTTTCCATGAGGATCTGGCGTTCGGCCTCGAGCGAGGGATAGTCGACGTCGATTTGCAGCAGGAAGCGGTCGAGCTGGGCCTCGGGCAGAGGATAGGTGCCCTCCTGCTCGAGCGGGTTCTGCGTCGCCAGCACATGGAAGGGCGCGGGCAGGTCGTGGCGCTCGCCGCCGAAGGTGACGTGATATTCCTGCATCGACTGGAGCAGCGCCGACTGGGTGCGCGGCGAGGCGCGGTTGATTTCGTCGGCCATCAGCAGCTGGGTGAAGATCGGGCCCTTGACGAAGCGGAAAGAGCGCTTGCCGTCCTCGGTCTGTTCGAGCACCTCGGAGCCGAGAATGTCGGAGGGCATCAGGTCCGGCGTAAACTGGATGCGGCCGGCGGAAATGCCAAGCACGGTGCCGAGCGTATCGACCAGCTTGGTCTTGGCGAGGCCGGGAACGCCGACGAGCAGCGCATGGCCGCCGGACAGGATCGCGATGATGGCGTTCTCGACCACCTGCTCCTGGCCGAAGATGACCTTGCCGATTTCGGCGCGCATGGCCTTGATGCCGTCGAGCGCCGCTTCGGCCTCGGCGATGACCTCGGATTCGTTGACGGTTTCGCCGGGACTGTCGATGCTCATGGGCGTCTCCAATATGTGTGCCGATTTTAAAGTAATTCAGCTTGGGGTGCTGACAAGCCGCCGGTGACTGACTAATTCGTGAGTGAACGGGTTTATCCACGCCGATTTTCAACATGATGAAGAAAACGACAAAATCAGGCGAGGAAAAGGCGGCTGCCACGGCGCCCAAGGATATTGCCGGGCTGCAGGCGCTTTTGTCGCGCGCGACCCAGGGCGGCAAGGGATTGCCGCCGGTGGACAAGTGGAATCCGCCCGATTGCGGCGCCATCGACATGCGGATCCGTGCCGACGGCACATGGTTTTATCTCGGCACGCCGATCGGCCGGATGCCTTTGGTACGTCTTTTCTCGACCGTGTTGCGCAAGGACGAGGACGGCAAGACCTATCTCGTCACGCCGGTCGAGAAGATCGAGATCGAGGTGGAGGATGCGCCGTTCCTCGCTGTGGAGATGCATGTCGACAATCGCGGGCCGGACCAGGTGCTGACGTTTCGCACCAATGTCGGCGACGTGGTCGAGGCTGGGCCGGAGCATGAATTGCGCTTCGAGCAGGAAGAAGGCAGCGACGGGCTGAAGCCCTATCTGCATGTGCGCGGCCGGCTGGAAGCTCTGGTGACGCGCGCCTTGATGTACGATCTCGTCGAACTGGGCGAAACGGTTACTGTCGACGGAAGGGAAGTCTTCGCGGTGCGTTCCGGCGGAGCGGTGTTCTCCGTGATGCCGGCGGACCAGCTCAAAGGATCCGTCACGTGATAGCGTCGGGGACGACGGTCGCGGCCGGCAATTTCACGGCGGAGGATTTTCGCGCCCGTGCGGCGACGCGCGGCTGGCATCCGGAAGCCGACGATTTCGGCGACTATCATCTCAATCCGGACGTCACGAACGCGTTGCGCACGATGCCGCTGCACGACGCGGCGGTGCTGGTGCCGGTGATCGACCGGCCGGACCAGCCATCGGTGCTGCTGACCCAGCGCACGATGAATCTGCGCACCCATTCGGGCCAGGTGGCCTTTCCGGGCGGCCGTATCGATCCCGACGACGGGACCGCCGAGATCGCGGCCATCCGCGAATGCGGCGAAGAGACCGGGATCGGGCCGGAGCATATCGAGATTGTCGGGCGATTGCCGGACTATATCGCGGGTTCGGGCTTCCGGATTTCGCCGGTGCTTTCGGTGGTGAAGCCCGATTTCGAGGTCCGGCCCAATCCGGCCGAGGTGGATGCGGTCTTCGAGGTGCCGCTGTCCTTCCTGATGGATGAAGCCAACCACGGGCGCGGCCGCCGGGTCGTTTCGGGGCATATGCGCAACTATTTCGAGATGCCCTATGGCGACTGGTACATCTGGGGCGTCACGGCGGGGATCATCCGCCTGATGTATGAAAGGCTCTATTCTTGAGCATTGGAACAATCGAGGCGGACTGGCTGCGCGACGAGCGGCTGCAGACGATCCTGGCGGCGCTCTCTAGCGACGGCGAGGAGGCGCGGGTCGTCGGCGGTGCGGTGCGCAATCATCTGTTCGGCGAGCCTATCGGCGATGTCGATATCGCCACCACTTGCCCGCCCGAGGAGACCGTGCGCCGCGCCGAGGCGGCCGGGCTGAAGACGGTGCCGAGCGGCATCGAGCATGGCACGGTGATCATCGTCGCGGGGCATAACGGTTTCGAGACGACGACTTTGCGCGAGGATGTCGAGACGGACGGGCGGCGCGCCAAGGTGCGCTTCGGGCGCGACTGGGAGGCGGATGCCAGACGGCGCGATTTCACCGTCAACGCGCTCTATTGCGAGGCGGACGGGACGATTGTCGACCATGTCGGCGGGCTCGCCGATATCGAAAGCCGCGCGATCCGCTTCATCGGCGAACCGGAGGAGCGCATTCGCGAGGACTATCTGCGCATTCTGCGCTTCTTCCGCTTCTTTGCCTGGTATGGGACCGGGCGGCCGGACACGCACGGGCTGCTGGCCTGCACGCGGCTGAAGGACGGGCTGTCCGGGCTTTCAGCGGAGCGGATCTGGACGGAGATGCGCCGGCTGCTGGAAGCGCCGGACCCGTCGCGGGCGATCCTGTGGATGCGCCAGGCGGGCGTGCTGACGCGGGTTCTGCCGGAATCGGAGAAATGGGGGATCGACGCGATCCGTCCGCTGATCGATACCGAAAAGGCGTTCAAATGGCAGCCGCAGGCGCTGTTGCGGCTGGCCGCGATCATTCCGCATATGCCGGACCGCGCCGCTGCCGTCGCCGAACGCTGGAAACTCTCCAATGCGGAGCGCGACAGGCTGATCGACTGGGCCGAGGCGCCGGATGTCAAGCCGGACCTGTCGGAAGCGGCGTTCGCCAAGCTTCTCTACCGGTCGAAGCCACATGCGGTGCAGGACCGCGTCAGGCTGGCGCTCGCGTCCGCGCGGGCCAAGGCTGACGCCAACCCGGAATGGCTGGAGGCGGTCGCCGGCTATGCGCGGCTGACGCGCTTCGCGGAAAAGTGGAAGAAGCCGAAATTCCCGCTCGCGGGCGCAGACATGATCGATGCCGGCTTTTCGCAGGGCCCGCAAATGGGGCAGGCCCTGCGCGATCTGGAAGAGCGCTGGATCGAGAGCGGTTTCCGCCTCGACCGCGACACGCTTCTAAACGAGGCCAAAAGCCTGTCAGGATGAGCTTTCGGCCTCTTTGATCCGTGACTTGATCTGTTCGACCGTCGATTCGCGAACGGCGACGCCCTCATGGGCTGTCCGCATGTGTTCGGATGCGCGGCGGACGATTTCGGCCTCTTCCTCGGCATGGGTCTGCCAGGAACAGCCCGGAACGATGCATTCGTACTGTTTCATGGTGTTACCTCCTCTGCGGGTTCGATTTCCCTAACCCGGAAAATTGTCGCCTTTGTGCCGGTCTTCCGCATTGTCCCATGTCAATGCGTCGCCGAGCGCGACGGTTCCGGGCTCGACGACCTCGGCGGTAATGCCGCCATGGCCGCGCATGGCGTTGTAACC
>Ga0209692_10001644_pt1 | contig 29103 bp, 26 predicted proteins | sample tdDd472_FD_187129 | JGI IMG/M metagenome (GOLD analysis project Ga0209692, IMG submission 187129) | Marine sediment microbial communities from the Atlantic coast under amendment with organic carbon and nitrate - tdDd47.2 (SPAdes)... | ecosystem: Environmental > Aquatic > Marine > Coastal >... | reverse complement strand
CATACGGCGACTGGCGCAAGCCGGATGGGGGTAAAACCACGGCTTACATTATCGGTTTCGACACGACACCGGATTCCCTGGGGATACCAGCCCCTTTCTCCGAAGAATTGCGTCGCGCTCTTCTTGAACCTGGAGCAGTGGTCGTCGATGAAGCGGATCTATCTAAACTCGAAGTCAGGCTGGGCCAGACAGCGGAGCTGAACAACAAGCAGGTCAAGCTGGTCGGGACAGTCAATGGATTTCGAAACCTCATGGGATCGAATGTGTTCATGTCGTCGCAGACTGCCAGGCATATAGATTTATTTTCTCTTTATAGCGGTGATCAATACGCTCAATTCTTTCTTGTTAAGACAGATGACCGGTGGCCTGTTTCAGTTGTAGCTGAGGAGCTTCAGGCCATGAGTGGTTCAAAGGAATTCAAGGTGTGGCGACCTGAAGAGTTCTCAAACCACTCGCACTGGTTCTGGCTCATGGAGTCCGGGTCCGGTGTCTCGATCGGATTTTCCGCCCTTCTGGCCGTTATTGTCGGGGTGACTATTACCAGCCAGACATTGCGGGGAGCGGTCCTGGCCAGCCTCAGGGAATTCGCCATGCTGCGCGCCATGGGAACCCCGGTCAAAGCCCTTCAGGCAATCGTCATGGAACAGTCCCTGTGGCTGGGCGTGGCAGGATTTTACATTACCGTTGTCCTTACTCTTTTGTGTGCGTGGCTTGCGCAGCTAGCCCATATCGCCGCCAGTTTTCCCACATGGACATGGGTGGCGACAGGCGTGTTTACACTTGTTGTTGCAGTCGTATCCGGTCTGGTCTCCCTTCGTTCGCTGTACAGGACACAACCGGAGGAGTTGCTAAAATGACCACCAGCATATCTTGCACGGAACTTACCAAGGATTACGGCGAAGGCCGTCTTACGAACAGAGTCCTCAAGGGCATCGATCTGGAGATTTTGTCAGGCGAATTGACGCTCCTCATGGGGCCGTCCGGATGCGGCAAGAGCACCTTGCTGGCAGCTCTGAGCGGACTGTCCCGCCCTACATCAGGGTCGGTTGTCTCGATGGGTAAGGATCTGCACTCCATGAGTGATCAGGAAAGCGAACGGTTTCGCCTCGCTCACTGCGGGTTTGTCTTTCAGGGATTCAATCTCTTTTCCTCTCTCAATGCCGTGGATCAGGTGGCCTTTCCGTTGAAGTACTCTGAGATTTCGACAGAAGAAGCATATCGGCGGGCCAGGGTCAGACTGGAGCAGGTAGGTCTTTCCCATCGCTCAACTCAATACCCGGAGACATTGTCTGGCGGTGAGAAGCAAAGGGTCGCCATTGCTCGTGCGTTGGCAAAAAGACCGCGTCTCATATTTGCGGATGAACCGACAAGCGCTCTGGACAGCACAAACGGTCAGATGGTTATCGAATTGCTTCGCGAAGAAGCGACACGGAGCGGTGCCACGATTTTCTGCGTCACCCACGACCAGAGACTGCGGGACAAAGCCGATAGGGTCCTGATGATTGATGACGGAAGAATAGTCCAAGATATCAGGGCATAAGGAATATGGCATGAAGAACAGATTGATCGCGATAACGGTGTTACTCGTCGTACTTTTCCTGCTATCCATTCTGGCAATGCCGGAAGAAAATAGTGAGACACTGGCCTCCCCCCTGCCCAACGATATCTTGGCCGTAGCGAAGGGCACGGTTGATGTGGAGGGAGGGATTGTCCATGTGGCCGCATCCCGCCAGGGCATAGTGACCGATGTGTTCGCCGAAGAGGGGCAGCGAGTCAAAAAAGGTCAGGTTCTCGCCCGGTTGGATGATCGCCAGCCGCAACTTACCCTTGATGTGGTTAACTCCGAATTGGCTCAGGAGAATGCGGAACTCGACAGTCTCAGACTGGAATTGTCACAGGCCAAACGTGATTTGAGTCGAATGGAATCACTTGTCGCAAGCTCTTCCGTATCCCGCCAGCGGTACGATGCTGCAAGGGACAGGTTCGTCAATCTTGAAGCGGAAGCCACCCTGCAGAAAAGGAAGATAGAGAAGACTATGCGGGAGAGGGACGTTCAGTCATACGAGGTCGGCCAATACACCATCCGCGCCCCGCTGGACGGCCTTATTGTACGGCGAATGGCCCAGCCGGGACAAGGAACCAGCACACTGGATGTCACGGATCTGTTTCTCATATTACCCGATGGAGCGCGGATTATCAGGGCGGAAGTTGAGGAGCGATTTGTTGCTTCACTCTGGACAGAAATGGACGTCACCATAATACCTCAGGGTGGCGAGAAGCTTGAAAGACGCGGTAGAATCAGTCGTATCGGAAAGATCATGGGCGCCAGAAAGAACATCGCCATGGACCCCACGGACAGGGTGGATGTCAGGGTGGTCGAGATCGTGATTTCCTATGAATCGGCAGGTAAACCCATGATCATCGGTCAGCGGGTAATTGTTCGATTCAAGGACGGGCATAACCAACAAGGAGATAAGAGTGTTTAGAAAGTCAGTCGCATATATAGTTGTCGCAGTAGTCATCTGTTTTTCGTCACTCTCTTTAGCTAACGATAAACCCATACAACGCACCGTGCGCAGCTATGATATTATTGCCGACGGGGAGGATGTTGGCGATCTGACCGTCACGAGAAGGCGAGGGCAGAACCAGACCGATCTCATCATTCTTTCCAACACCAAGGTTATGCTTTCAGGCTTCATGTGGAGCTGGAATATGTCCCTCGACAGTCGCTACGAATTCAGTGAGGGAGTTATCAAATCTTTTGATCACAAACTTGTTGAAGATGGGAAAACCTCCCGTGTGAGCGGCGGGCGGCTGGGCGATTTCATTCAGACCAAAAATGGGAAGAACGGCTTTGTCACGATTGATACTGCATCCTTTGATGCAACCCTTGAAGGGGTCGTTAATTATGTCATGAACAGTTCATCCGTGGCACTAGGAACAGAAATTCAGATGCTCGACACCGTTGAATTGACCATCAGGCCGTATACGGTCATGGGACTCGACCAGCAGGCCATGACAATCGGCGGGATAGAATATGCCTGTCGCCTGGTGAAGATGAAAACCCCGGAAGGATACTCCACATATTTGCTTGCCGAAGACGATCTAGGTGCATTCCTTGTCAAGGAATCAGGGGCAGACGAAGACGGCCCGTATGAAATCCGAATGAAAGAAAGTCGAGAGCATAGCCAATAAAAAAGCCGACCCATTGGAGTCGGCATCATGACGTCAGGTTGCGATTCTGGTTAGACAGCTATGCTCGTGAACTGCGGTTCAGAGAAAGTCGGTGCAGCTTCGTAGGCGGCGATGGCAGCTTCAGGCGTGGCCTTGACCGGGTTGAATTCGGCTTCGAGCTGGGTGGTGAGATCCTGGAGTTCGGCTATCTTGTCGAGCTCGGCTGCAAGGTCTGCCAGAAGCTGTTCGGTGAGGCTCTCGGCGTCCTTGTCCTCTGCCTTGTCGGCATTGACGGCCCGCATGAATACGCGAGCGGTGAGGTCCTGGGTCGGGCTGGTGGCCGAGACGTCGGGCGGTGAATCTGCGGCGAAGAAGAGTTCACTCTTGCCGTTGTCGAAATATTCGTTGAGCTCGGTGTTGATGCCGGAATTGAAGTTCGCCATGACAGCGTCTCCGGCGGCGATGCCGAAGTTGCGGTCGATGAATTTGACGGCATTGAGGAGGCCTTCGCCCAGAGTTTCTTCGGTGACACCGTTTGCGGTGGACTGGAGGACCATTCCGGCTGCTGCGGCAGCGGTTTCGTCTCCGAACCGTTTGCGCATCCAGTCCATGGTCTGGCCGAGAGAATGCCTGAGGTCGTTGCTGTCATTAAGCTGACCGCTATCTCTTTCTTCTCCGTCAGTCTCGCCCATGCGGCGGAGGACTTCGTTGGCAAAGGTCGCACCCAGGCTTTCTGGTGCTCGGCTGGAAGCCTGCTCGAATTTTTCAGGTTTATCCAGTTGACCGGGAGCTTTCGCCAGTGCCTCGGCGGCCGGAGTCAGTCCGGCGTGGGCGGGGTCGATATTCATGCCCTTTCCCAGTCGTAAGCCGGGTGAATCATTAAGCAAAGCCTCAGATAAACCGAGGTTTCCACCCTGATTCTTCTGCGCCTGGAGCTTCTGCATGAAGCTGTGATTCATATGGCTAGCCTGGATAATCATACAGGTCTTATCGTCTATGCGGTCACTATCTTTATGGTTATGTGAAAATAAAGTGTAAAACTTCTTTTGAGTCGATTTCAGGCATGCATCTTGAAGTGTTTCCTCTTATCTGCTGGCCGGAAAAAACAGCAATGGGAGGGATTCCAAATGAAAAGAAATTGTTGCAGCACATGCCATCGTGAAATCGACAGTCGAGATTTCTACGTTGAAACCAAAAAGGGAAAAACTTGCAGCGACTGTCTGGCCTGGGGCGGACCGCTGAAGGCGGAAAGTACCCATCTCTTCAAGCCGCGTGGCCCCAAGGAACACAAGGTGCAGCCCAAGAAGCAGGGTGCGAATGTCATCCCTATTCCACTCAAGAAAGCATTGTAGGGTAGATAGAATGGGTCGAGTTATCGGCCCATTTTTGTTTTATCTGTTGAACCGGGGATGTGTGGCGATGATGATTCCGCTGAATATGAGCACGAACCCGACGCCATGCGCCCAGGTTACGGTCTCGCCCAGAATCAGGTAGGCCTCGATGCCGCTGAATGCTGGCAGGGAGTAGTAGATGAACGACGCCGTGGTCGGTCCGACAGTGGTGACGGCCCTGGTCCAGAGCATGTAGGATACAAGCGATGCCCCGATGCCGATGTAGAGCACGGAGCCGATGATGGTCGGCGTCAGGGTCCATTGCGGGTAGAAGGAATATTCGATGAAGGCTGCGGGTATGAGCGGCAGCACGCCGAGGAGGAATGTCGTTCCCAGATAGGCGTACGGGCTGATCTCCTGCGGCTTTTTCTTGATGAGGATACTGTATGCGGCCCAGAGAAAACCGGCCAGAAGCATCCACAGATCGCCAATTCTAAACGATAAATCCCGCAGCACACCGAAATCTCCCCGTGTAACCAGAGTGACGATGCCTGCCACAGCCGCCACCAGTCCGATGGCCCGGAATCGGGTGATTGGCTCTCCAAGGAATATCCGGGACAGAATTACGACGAACGCCGGTGTGGTCGTGGCAATGAGCGTCAGATTCAGGGCGTCGGTCGTATGCGCGGCGATGTAGATCAGCGTGTTGAAGATTGTCACACCGAGAAGTGCCGAGAAGAACAGGTGGACCATGTGTTTGCGCAGGGCAGCCCGCTCACGCCACATGACTGCTGCGGCAAAGGGCAGCAGGACCAGCGTCGCTGTTGTCCAGCGCATGGCGGCCAGGGTGATCGGCGGCAGTATATCCCCCAGCCCCCGGGCAATGATGAAGTTGCCGGACCAGATGAGCGTGGCCAGAAGGGCGCAAATATAACCGATGGTTTTCGTCCGTTCCATGTCGGATTGAGTATGGGACTCTGAAACGGCTGGCAAGGATGATATTGTATGCAGGACAATAAAAAAGCGGACCGGTTACCCGATCCGCTTTGTGCTTATTAAGCTCAAAAAACTAGCTGACGACTTCAAAACCGATCTTGGTGATAGCTTCCTTGATGGCATCAGCGTCAATGGGTGCATCTTCGGTATAGGTCACATCGCAGGACAGCAGGTCGACCTTCACATCCTTGGCTCCCAATCCTTCTAAGGCCTCGGTCACGGACTTGGCGCAATGCTGACAGCTCATTCCTTTTACTTTTACAACAGCCATATCTAATCTCCTCGTTTGTTCGGTTCAGATGTAGTGAAGGTATCTTCGCCATTCACCTGACGCTATTATTTCCTATCCCTTGAAAAATCTCAGTCTCAGTGCATTTGAAACGACAGTCACGGAACTCATGGCCATGGCCGTTCCCGCGATCATCGGGTTGAGTGTCGGGCCACCGAAAATGTGCAGCAGCCCTGCGGCCACCGGGATGCCGATGGTGTTGAAGGCAAACGCCCAGAACAGGTTCTGCTTGATGTTCGACATGGTCGCCTTGGACAGACTCAGGGCGGTCAGGAGCGCGTTCAGATCAGACTTCATCAGCACCACGTCGCCGGATTCCACGGCCACGTCGATGCCGGACCCCATGGCGAAACCGATGTTCGCCTTGGCCAGAGCGGGCGCGTCATTGATGCCGTCGCCGATCATGGCGACCTTGTGTCCAGCGGCCTGTAGCTTGTCCACTTCCTCGGCCTTGCGGTCGGGCATGACGCCCGCGATGACCGTGTCGATGCCAGCCTGTGCAGCCACGACTTTGGCGGTGACTTCATTGTCGCCGGTGAGCATGACCGGGGTCAGCCCGGCGGTCTTGAGCTTGGTGATTACTTCTGGCGTCTCATCGCGCATCTCGTCGGCAATGGCGAAGAGGGCGTTGAGTTTCTTTTCGGAGGCAAAATAGACGACAGTCGCACCCTGACTCTCATAGTGAGGCACGGCCTTTTCGGCCAGGGAGTCCTCGCCGAAGTCGAAGCCGTGTTCATCCATGAAGGCCTTGTTGCCCATGATCACTTCCCGGTAGCCGATGGTTGCCTTGAGACCTTTGCCGGGAATGGCCTCGAAGCTGTCGGGTTGCGGGATGTCCAGTTTCAACCCTGCGGCGTGACGGACGATGGCCTGCGCCAACGGATGTTCGGACTGGTTTTCGGCAGCCGCGGCCAGGAATATGGCCTCTGTCTGGGCCATGGTTCCGCGGATCATGGTGATGTCAGCCACTTCCGGGCGGCCGTGGGTCAGGGTGCCGGTCTTGTCGAAGATTACGGTGTCGAGGCTGCCTGCTTCCTGTAAGGCGCGGCCTGACTTGATGAGCACGCCGAGCTGGGCGCCGCGTCCGGTGCCGACCATGATGGAGACCGGCGTTGCCAGTCCCATGGCGCACGGGCAGGCGATGACCATGACGGCCACGAAGATGCGCAAGGAAAACGGAAATCCCGCATGACCTATGAAGTACCAGGCCAGGCCGGAAATGAGTGCGATGACCATGACCGTCGGCACGAAATAATAGCTGATCTTGTCGGCCAGGTTGGCGATGGGGGCCTTGGACCCCTGCGCCTCCTGCACCAGTCGGATGATACGCGCCAGCATTGTGTCCTGCCCCACGCGTTCGGCGGTGATGGTCAACGCGCCGTGGGTGTTGAGCGTACCGCCCGCCACAGGGTCGCCGATCTCCTTGCCCACGGGCATGGGCTCGCCGGTCAGCATGGATTCGTCCACAGAAGAACGTCCGTCGGCCACGACTCCATCTACGGGGATACGCTCGCCCGGTTTGATCAGCAGGGAGTCGCCCGGTTCGACCTCGTCAATGGAGATGACGACCTGTTCGCCGTCCTTGAGAAGGGTGGCCGTATCAGGTGCCAGCTTCATCAGTGCGCGGATGGCGTCGGAAGTCTTGATCTTGCTCGCCGCCTCGAAATATTTACCCAGCGAGATCATGGCGATCAGTACGGCTGCGGACTCGTAATAGAGGTCCATTGCCAGCATGCCTGGGTCGCCGATGCCGCCCGCAATGGCGATGGTGTTCCACAGCGAATAGAGGAAGGCCGCGCCCGTGCCCATGGCGACCAGCGAGTCCATGTTCGGGCCGCCGCGCAAGAGGGCCGGGATGCCCTGGAGGTAGAAATTGCGGCCGGACCAGACCACTGGCAGGGTCAGGATGAGCTGCACCAGAGCGAAATTGAACGGCGCATGCATGGGATCGAGCCAGATGGGAAGCGGCATGCCCCACATGTGTCCCATGGACAGAATCAGGAGCGGTAGCGCGAACAGAAAGGCTGGGATCATCTCCCGCTTCTGGGCGGCCAGCCGATCTTCGGCTTCCTTGCGTTTCTGCTCAAAAAGATTGGCGGTGTCGGACTGCACTTCCGAGGAGAACCCGGCATCCGTAATGGCCTGACGGATGGCCCGGCGCGAGACTTGTGAAGGATCGAAGGAGAAGGAACCGGTATTGGCGGCCAGGTTGACGGCAGCCTCGGTCACGCCTTCCATATTCCCGGTCACGCGTTCGATGCGCCCCGAGCAGGCCGCGCAATGCATGCCGCCCAGGTCGAGCCTGAGCTCTTCAAGGCCGGAAGTGGTCTCGAATATGGCCTCGAATCCGAGGTCCTTGATACGCCCGGCCACATCTTCGGTGGTGACCACGTCTGGGTCGTAGACAAGTTCCATGGTCTCTGCGGCGAGATTCACGGATGCCGTTTCCACGCCATCCATACCGCCCACCACGCGCTCGATGCGTCCGGAGCAGGCCGCGCAGTGCATGCCTTTGATCTGTGCTTGAACCGTAATCATATATAGAGATCCCTCGTTTGTGTCGTTGAGGGAACATAGTGCGCATTGGATGGTGATTTGGCAAGTATGGAGTCTTTTGACGCGAACGTAGTGTTTGGTGCAGGATGATTTTATGAACACCATCACCCTCCACTCGTATCGGCCCGGAATCCTCGGAGAAGTCGTCCGCCATCACGGCATCTACTACTTGAAGCATTGGGATTTCGATATCCGTTTCGAAACGCAGGTGGCCCGGGAACTCGCCGAGTTCATCAGCCAGCTCGACCCCGCCCGAGATGGTTTCTGGTGGGCGGCAGAAGATGACAAGTTTGTCGGCGCAATAGCCGTGGATGGTACCAGCACGGCCGAGGGACAGGCCCGCCTGCGCTGGTTCATCGTGCCGGAGGAGTTTCAGGGCAAAGGTGTCGGGTTGAAACTATTTGATCGGGCCATGCAGTTTTGCCGGGACAAGGATTACGATTCAGTTCACCTCTGGACCTTCAAGGGACTGGTAGGTGCACGGAAACTTTATGAGGGTGCCGGGATGAAGGTCGTTGAAGAACATACGGTCGCAATGTGGGGGCCGGAGATCAACGCGCAGAAATTCGAATTGTTTCTGTAAATCAAGAGGCCATTATACCACAGACGCCAGCATGTTCCCCGGCGGGGGCAGGATATCTGCCGTGCTCCGGCCATATGCGGTCATGGCGGTCTGAATCAATGTAAGGGATGGTTTGGCCTGTGTGGGACCGGACGCGGTTGCGTTGCGTTCGCGGTAGTGTGCGCCTTCGCTGCCGACCTTGGCGCGCAGGTTTTCGACCTCGGCTTCGACCTTGAAAGCCTGGGCCTTCTGGCGCTTTTCACGAACATCGCGGGACAGGGATGGATCGAGGACAGTGTCCTGGGACTGGTAGTCCATACCGAACTTGCCCAGCCGGAAACCGAAGGACCTGGTGGTCACTTTGGCCTGGGGTTCGGACTGCTTCTTCTCGCTGACTCTTTCGGTCAGCGTGGAGTTGCGTCGGTACTGGTTTGAGGCGTGGGATTGAATCCTCACGCTTCCCCCTTTTGCGATATTTGCCCAGCCCTTTTTGCATAAAAAAGGGCCGTGGCGCGTTTTATCGCAACCCGGCCGTCCCTGCAGCTTTCGCCGCGCTCTCTCCAGAGGGACCCGTGGTTTTCCGCTTCCCGTCCCTGGGAATTGGCAAATCCATTACTCGGTCAATCGAGCTAATACTATAAACACTTCAAACATTTTTGACAACCCCGGTACCTAAAGGCTACTAGCAAAAGCCTTACTGCCGAATTTATTTCGGCGAGAGAGAGATACACACTTCAAATTTCGGAAGGGTTCCCATGGGTTACAAGATTTTACAGAAGGAAGAGCTGATCCCGGGTCAGACCACCATGATGGTGATCGACGCACCGCAGATCGCCAAAAAAGCCAAGCCCGGCAATTTCGTCATGCTCAGGACATCTGAGAATGGCGAGCGCATTCCGTTGACCATCGCTGACTGCGACAAGGAAAACGGTACTATTACCATAGTCTATCTGGTTGTTGGCAAGACCACCGCCGAGATGAACACCCTGGAGCAGGGCGGTGAATTCCTGGACGTCTGCGGCCCGCTCGGCAAACCTACACACATCGAAAATGCCGGTACAGTCGTCTGTGTTGGCGGCGGCACCGGTATCGCGGCCATGCACCACATCGCCAAAGGTCATGTGGAGGCCGGAAACCGCGTCATTGCTATCGTCGGAGCCCGCAGCAAGAACCTTCTTCTGTTTTGCACCGAACTTTCTTCGTTTTGTCCGGAACTTCGCATCGCCACCGACGATGGCTCTGAAGGCCACAAGGGTTTCGTGACGGAAGTTCTGAAAGACATTCTGGACAACGAGGACGACATCGCCGAGGTCGTTGCCATCGGGCCGGTTCCCATGATGGAAGCGGTCTGCAAGGTCACCGAACCCTACAAGGTTCAGACTACCGTGTCGCTCAACTCCATCATGGTTGACGGCATCGGAATGTGCGGCGCCTGTCGCTGCACTGTCGATGGCAAGACCCTGTTCGCCTGCGTGGACGGCCCGGAGTTCGACGGTCACAAGGTCGACTTCAACGAACTCAAGACCCGCCTCTGGCAGTTCAAGAAGCAGGAAGAGGAATCCATGGAATTGTTCAGTAAGGAGTGCCAGTGCAATGGCTGATATAAAGAAAGCAAAAAAAGTCCGTGCCCGCGTCGGTATGCCCCATCAGGATGCCGGCAAGCGCGCCAAGAATTTTGAAGAAGTTGCCCTTGGTTATACTCCCGAGCAGGCCCTGCTCGAAGCTGACCGTTGCCTTCAGTGCAAGAAGCCGCTCTGCCAGCAGGGCTGCCCGGTCAACATCGACATCAAAGGTTTCATCTCCTCTTTGTGTGACGATGACCTGCATGGCGCATACGATATTATTCGCAAAACCAACTCGCTGCCCGCTGTCTGCGGTCGTGTCTGCCCCCAGGAGACTCAGTGCGAAGGCAAGTGTATCCTTGGCAAGAAGCACGAACCGGTGGCCATCGGTCGCCTGGAACGTTACGTGGCCGATACCTACATGGCTGAAACCGCCTGTGAGGATGTCACCGATCTCAACACCTGCGCCCTGGAGCGCGAGGACCTGAAGGTCGCCTGCATCGGTGCCGGACCGTCTTCGCTGACCGTGGCAGGTTACCTGGCCGGACGCGGTATCAAGGTTGATGTCTTCGAAGCCCTGCACGAGCCCGGCGGCGTACTCATTTATGGTATTCCCGAATTCCGTTTGCCCAAGACCGTTGTCGGTCGCGAGCTGGCCGGACTCAAGGAACTCGGCGTCGAATTCAAGTGCAACTGGGTGGGTGGCAAGACCATCACCATTCAGGACATGATGGACGAAGGCTACAACGCCATCTTCATCGGTGTCGGCGCTGGTCTGCCCCGCTTCCTGAACGTACCCGGCGAGAACCTCGTCGGCGTGTTCTCCGCCAATGAATACCTGACCCGCGTCAACCTTGGCCGGGCCTATGATTTCCCCAACTACGACACCCCGGCCTACAAGGCCCGTCGCGTGGCCGTGCTCGGCGCAGGCAACGTGGCAATGGATGCCGCCCGGACCGCCCTGCGCATGGGAGCCGAAGAGGTTTCCATCGTGTATCGTCGCAGTGAAGACGAGATGCCAGCCCGCCGCGAAGAGATCGAGCATGCCATCGAAGAAGGCGTCAAGATCCGCTGCCTGTGCGGCCCGCTTTCCTTCCACGGCGATAACCAGGGCAGCCTCAAGGCGATGACCGTTCAGAAGATGGCCCTTGGCGACCCCGATGAATCCGGTCGTTGCAGTCCCGTCTGCATCGAAGGTGAAACCGAGCAGTACCCCTGTGATATGGCCATCATCGCTGTCGGCACGCGCCCCAACCCCATTCTGCTTGAGGCCACACCCGACCTCGGCCTGAACAAATGGGGTTATGTAGAGGCCGACCCGGAAACCGGCGAGACCAATATCCCCAATGTCTTCGCAGGCGGCGACATCGTCACCGGCGCAGCCACGGTAATCTCCGCCATGGGTGCAGGCCGCAAAGCCGCCAAGGAGATCGCCAAGCGATTGTTGTAGCCCGGCTTCCGATAGCGGCGCATCTGCGTCGTTGAAAGGATTGAGTCTGTCCTCGCCGTAGCCAGGCTACGACTGCGGGAAACTCGAACCCTTTCGCCTAACAGCTGCACCACTTTCGAAAGCCTTACGGCCGTAGAAGAGGGAGCAGTTGGTTACAGTCATAAATATCCGCCAGGTTAGCATTGCTAGCCTGGCGGTTTTTTATGGCGGCGCAGGGTGGTGCGCGTTAGTTGTAGTCGCGTTGCTTTTCCAAAAGTGTGGTGTTGTTGATGAAACTAATGGGCTTTGCCGTGCATCATATGTATACGTGGATTATGAAAACAGGCTTTTGTCATAGAAAGAAAAGGGGTCCAGTATGAGGCGGTGTCTTATTGGTGCGATGGTAGTTCTCGCTCTTTCCCTGGTTTGTCAGCCGGGGTGGGCGCAGTCGTTGACATATCCTATTGTGGATACAGGTCAGGATGCATGTTTCAATAACTCCAGGCAGACCAGCTGCCCGGACCCCGGGGATGATTTTTACGGACAGGACAGCCAATACAAAGGTAACCTGCCAAAATACAAGGACAATGGCGACGGAACCGTTACCGACCTTGTCACCGGACTGACGTGGGTAAAGGCGCGCGGCGAGAAGATGGGATGGAACCAGGCCATGTCCGGAGCCAAGCAGTGTCGGGTCGGCGGTTACACCGACTGGCGTGCTCCGACCATCAAGGAAATATATTCCCTCATTGACTTCAACGGCTGGGTTCAGACCACGGAAAAAGCCAGCACGCCGTTCATCGATACCCGGTATTTCGAAATCAAGTTCGGGGATACGAGTAAAGGCGAGCGCATCATCGACTGCCAGGACTGGTCCTCCACCGAGTACGTCCACAGGGCTATGAACTCCGCCACCATTTTTGGTGTCAATTTCGTTGATGGACGTATCAAAGGCTATCCCAAGCAGGGCATGGGCAGAAATAATTCTGGCAAGTATATTCGCTACGTGCGTGGCAACCCGGACTATGGGAAGAACATGTTTGTAGTCAACAATGACGGCACCATTACCGATAAGGCTACAAGTCTGGTCTGGCAGCAAAAAGATAGCGGCAAGGGACTCGATTGGGAGGACTCTCTCGACTATTGCGAGAATCTGACCCTGGCTGGCAAGAGCGATTGGCGATTGCCCAACATTAAGGCATTACAATCTATTCTGGACTATACGCGCTCGCCCAAGACCACTAACTCGGCGGCCATTGATCCCAAGTTTTATACCTCTGACAAGGAAGGTTGGTACTGGTCCTCCACAACCCACCTGGACGGTCCCAAACAGGATCATGCGTCCTACGTGGCGTTTGGCCGGGCCACGGGTTATTTTGCGCCCCCCGGCAGTAACCAGTCCAAGCAGTACATGGATGTTCATGGAGCCGGTGCACAGCGCAGCGATCCCAAGTCAGGGAGCCCTGCTTCAGGAGGCCACGGCCCGCAGGGTGACGAGCAGCGTGTGAAGAATTATGTTCGTTGCGTGGCCGGTGGCGGTGTCGAGTATTACGAACCGTCCAACAAAAGCGTAGGCAGTTTCAAGGGTGGTCCGTCCAGCAATTCGTCAGGCAGAATGAACATGGGCCAAATGGGCATGGGTCAGCAGCAAGGCATGGGCCAGCAAGGACAAGATCCCAACATGCCGTCGGGCCAAGGCCAGATGGGGCAGCAAGGCATGCAACAAGGCCAGGGCATGCAACAGGGCCAAGGTATGCAGCAAGGCCAGCAGGGCATGCAACAAGGCCAGGGTATGCAACAAGGCCAAGGTATGCAGCAAGGCCAGCAGGGCATGCAACAGGGTCAGGGTATGCGCCAAGGTCCTCCGCAAGCGGCATTTGATGCTTGTAACGGTGTTGCGCAGGGAGATTCCTGCACGGTTCAAACACCTCATGGCACCCTAAATGGTCTCTGCCGTGAAATGCCCGATGGGACCGTCTGTGTTCCCAAAGGCGGCCGGCCTGGTGGTGGACCTCCTCAGCAATAATCCTTCACGATACAGTTAATAAAAAAGCCGCCGGACATATCGATGTCCGGCGGCTTTGCTTGTTTTCAGGTCGGCTCAGGAATCCATGAAATCAACCATCTCGTCCGGCATGCATCTTTTCTCCAGCCGGGTCTGGATAAGGCGGATGTGGATACGCAGGGAATAGATGTAGTCGGTATACGAGAGCGGCACAGATGTCTCCATTACCTGCCTGTCCAGTTCTTCGAGTTGCGCGAACATGACCTCGGCTTTGTCGAGGGAAATGATATCGTATGCTTCCATGTCGAGCTCTTTGAGTTGCTTGTACCACCTGAAGATGCGTCGTCTGATCTGCCAGCGGTAGGCGGGCGGCGTGAACTTGAAGAGCGGATAGAGCAGGGTCAGCAGCGGAATGAGCAGGATCTTGAGCCGTTCGAAGATGACAGCGAGTTGGTACGGCAGGAATCGCATGAGCAGTGGCGGGCCGTTCTTGTAAAAGCTCTCGGCTTCGTCGCTGATGGGGAAAAGCAACGCGGTGTCATTAGGAAACTGGCCGGGCTGGGCGAAAAGGTCGCCTTCCATGTGTACCTGATTGGCTGCGAGCAGGAAAAGGTACTTGATGGCCGGGTGCAGGTCTTCATTGACTACAAGGTTGGCTGTTGGAGCGATCATAAAAATGTCTTTTCTGGGCAGGTTTTCTGCCAGATTGATGGCTCCCTGAGGCAGGGTGACGCGTTGCAGGTAATGGTGAGAGCGAGCGTATGCTTCGGCGCGTTCGAAGGAGAACAGGTGCACCTTCCCAGTGGGCTCGCTGAGATTTTCGATAATTTTTGACCTGACTCCAGTGATAATGCCCATGATGTCGCTTTCGCCGCTCACCAGCTGGGGCACGGCAATGTCGTAATTGCGTTCTAATAATGTGGTGTTCTCAAGGGTGACGCCATTGTCCTTGAGCAGTTCCTTGATAAGATAATTGGTGCCGCTGTTTGGCGGGCCGATATCGGCCTTCAACCCTTTGACATCCGAGAGATTCTCTATGTCATGCTTGTCGTTGTAGAAAACCCACAATGGTTCGTAATAAAGGCTGCCCAGGCTGCGCAGCTTCGGGTGTTCTTTGGCGGTGGTGATGCCGCCCTGCATGAAGGCCGCGTCCACTTTGTTTTCAGAAGTGGACATGTGGGCGAGGTTGTCGATTGAGCCGCTGGTCTGGATGATTTCCAGCTTGACCCCTTCTCGTGCAAAGATTTCGGCATATTTGCGTGCGTACTTGTAATATGCGCCGTTTTTGCTTCCTGTGGCGATGGTGACCTTTTTGGGCGGCAGCGGCTTGACGTATTGGAAGGTCAACCAGATGGCGCCGGCAAAAATGAGGACGGCCCCGCCGTAGACTACGATGGAGCTGACGAGATAAGATTTGAAGAACTTGAGCTTGATCATGGCGGGCTCGTTGGTTTGTTGGATGGGTGGATAGTGGAAGAGTATATAAAATGTCGGAGAGGGGCAAGGGGGTGTTGGTTTTTGGGTGGGTTATCGTATAAAGCAAAAGGGCTGTGTTCTTCACACAGCCCTTTTGCTTTTGTTTGTTTTTTGCGCGTCGCAGGTACGGGTTAGTCGTCTTCCATTCCTGTCAGGTCGCCGATTTCGTGGCCGAGTTCTTCGGCCTTGAGCACGCGGCGCATGATCTTGCCGGAGCGGGTCTTGGGCAGTTTGTCGCGGAACTCGATGGACTTGATGACGGCTACCGGGCCGAGTTCGTTTCTGATGGTCTTCTTGAGATCCTTGATCAGCTCGTCGTCTGGTTCGAAATCCATATTGAGCTGGATGAAAGCCTTGGCAGCTTCGCCCTTGATCTTGTCTGGCACGCCGATGACGGCGGCTTCGGAGACTGCGCGGTGCATGCCGAATGCGGCTTCGAGTTCGGCTGAACCGACTCGGTGTCCTGCGATGTTGATGACATCGTCGGCACGGCCCTGAATCCAGATGTAGCCATCCTCGTCCTTCTTGGCGACGTCGCCGGCGAAGTACTTGCCGGGGATCTGTTCCCAGTATTCCTTGTAGCGGTCATCGTCGTTCCACAGGCCGGTCATCATGGCGGGCCAGGGTTTGTTGATGACGAGCAGGCCACCCTTTCCGGCGGGTACGGGATTGCCGTCTTTGTCCACCACTTCTGCTTCGATGCCGGGCAGCGGTTTGGTGACCGATCCGGGCTTGAGGAGCGTAATGGGCAGGGGGGCAATCATGAACATGCCAGTCTCGGTCTGCCACCAGGTGTCGAGCACCGGGCATTCCGAGCGGCCGATATTTTTATAGAGCCATATCCAGGCCTCGGGCGAGATCGGTTCGCCGACTGTGCCGAGAAGGCGCAGGCTGGAGAGGTCGTGCTGTTTCGGGTATTGGGTGCCAAAACGCATGAGCATGCGGATCATGGTCGGCGCGGTGTAGAAGATGGTCACGCCGTATTTGGCGACGATGGACCAGAGCCGGTCGGCCTGGGGATAGTTTGGATGTCCCTCATACATGACCGAGGTGGTGCCTGCCATGAGCGGTCCGTAGACGCCCGCGGTATGGCCGGTGACCCAGCCGGGATCTGCGGTACACCAGAAAATATCTGTGGGTTTGATGTCGAAGACGGATGTCAGGGTGCGGTTGACTCCTACCATGTATCCGGCGTGGGAATGAACAATGCCCTTGGGCTTGCCCGTGGTGCCGGAGGTGTAGAGCAGGAACAGCGGGTCATCGGCGTCCATTACCTCTGTGGGTGCCTCGTTGCGTTCCTGGCGGATGAGGTCCTCGTATTGGAAGTCGCGACCATCGAACATGTCCACGCCGATGTTGCAGCGGCGGACCACGACCATGGATTCCACGCAGTCGGCGCAGGCCCCGACGAGAGCTTCGTCGGCGGTTTCCTTGAGATTTATGATCTGGCCGTTGCGGTAGAATCCGTCGGCGGTGATCAGCAGCTTGGCTTGGGCGTCGTTGATGCGCTGGCGCAATGCCTTGGCCGAGAATCCGGCGAAAACCAGGGAGTGGATCGCGCCGATCTTGGCAGCGGCCAGCATGGAGATAACGGTTTCGGGCAGGGGCGGCATGTAGATGACCACCCGGTCGCCCTTGCGAACACCAAGGGAGCGCAGGGCGTTGGCGAAGCGGTTCACCTCGCGGTAGAGCTCGAAATATGTGTACTTGCGGGTGTCGCCCGGTTCGCCTTCCCAGATCAGGGCGAGTTTGTTCTTGTTCGCGGTTTCGATATGGCGGTCGAGGGCGTTATATACGATGTTGCAGCGTGCGCCGGGGAACCACTTGTAGAAGGGGGCGTCCTTGTCATCCAGGACCTGGTCCCACTTCTTGAACCAATCCAGTTCGTCAGCGGCCTCTTCCCAATAGCCAGCGGAATCCATGCGCGCGAATTTGCGCGCTGCATCCAGTTCCTGAGGATTGACGTTGGCTTCGATGACCAACTGGGGCAACGGGCGAAAAACCCGTTCCTCTTGTAGCAAGCTGTCCAATGCTCCTGACTGATCCATCTTTTCCTCCTCGCCGCGAAAAACGCTTTAGCGAGTCTATTTCTTATCAAGTTCCGGTTGCAACACCCGCTTTATTCGGTCAGCGGTCCTTGCACAGAGATGAACGGTTAAAGACCGATGATTTTCTTGAGTTCCGCGATGCGCCGACGGCTGATTGGCAATTCGATGCGGGTGCGGCCAGCCGTGCGCAGCATGAAGTTTGAACCCGGCATGCTGGCGATCTCCGTGACCATGTCCAGGTTGACGAGATACTTGCGATGCACCCGGAAAAAGCGGTGCGGCCCCAGTCGGTCTTCAAGGTTCTTGAGTCGATGCGAAGACAGGAATTTCTGTTTGGCCGTGTGGACGTATGAATAGTCCTCGAAGGCCTCGACGAAAATTATCTGATCATAGGGAATGAGGATGGTTCGTCCATCCTGGGTCACAGCCAGCTTATCGATCTCCGGCCTGCGGTTGGAGGTCTGATCCCATGCCGTCTTGAGGGCGGCCAGGAATGAGTCCTGTTCATCTTCCTGTAGCGGCAGTTGCACGGTCTGTTCGTCGTTGTCTACGGGCAGATCTTCTTGGTCGGCAGGAAACTGGGCCGGGGGCGGGACCTCGCGAAAACGTGTCTTGAAGGTCTGGAGTCGATCCACGGTGCGGGCCATGCGTCCGGGCGCGGGCGGCCAGAGCAGGTAGTCGGTGGCTCCCAGTTCAAAGGCTGTGTAGGCCTGAGCCTCGGAGTCGGAAATGAAGACCAGGGCGGGCTTGTGTTTTCTGCCCGCCAGCATCTGGGCCATCTCGATGCCGCTGGCATCGCCGGGCAGATCCGTGGCCACGAAGAATACGCCGTACGGAATGGCTTCGAGCATCTCCATGGCTTCGAACACAGTGATCGCTTCGCCGAGCACCTGGATGAAATGAACGTCTTCGAGCGCATCACGCAGGGCGGAGCGGATCTCGGGGTCCGGGTGTATGAGCAGGGTTTTCAGCTTGGGCATGGGTAGTGGCTACCGCCTGGGGTTGATTGCACAGGATATCCTCTATTCTCCATTATCTCGTACCCTTAATCGCAAGGTACCGCAAGGGTTGGCGTAATGAAAACCCGAGCTGTTCAAAGCCGATTGATCAACGGTTTTTTCAGGCCTACTTACCGGTCGCTTGTCGATCGCTTATCGAGGTTGACAAAATTTTAAATTCTTTATATCAAGATATCTAGATATAGGCATAAAGCAATTGAAATAGGAGGTTATGAGGGTGTGGATACCAGATTTGATTAGTTCTTTGGATAGGCCGTTTGTTTCCATCGAGCTATTGCCGCCGCGCAAGGAGGCGGAGCAGGCCGGGTTTTGGCAGACGGTTGAGCGGTTGAAGTCCATGAAACCGTTGTTCGCGGCAGTGACCTGCGGGGCGGGCGGCTCGGGTGCGGTGGGTACTTTGGAGACTTCTCGTAACTTAGCGGAAAAGCATGGGTTTACCGTCATGCCGCATGTGACATGCGTACATACCAAGCTACGTGACCTGAAAGATCAGCTCGAAAATATCAGTGCGTGTGGTATCCGTAATGTGCTGGCCGTGCGCGGTGATTTTCCAGCTGGTATGGACACCGCGCCCAAGGGATTGCGCTACGCCTCGGACCTGGTGGAGCGGATCACGGAGCTGGCCCCGGACCTGTCCGTAGGTGTGGCCGCCTACCCGGACGGTCATCCGGAATCAAACTCCATTCGCGAGGATATCGGATTCCTCAAGCGCAAGCTCGACAAGGGTGCGGCCTTCGGCGTGACCCAGCTATTTTTCGACAACCGTCGCTATTTCGACATGGTCGACCGGCTGGTTCAGATGGGTTGCGACAAGCCGATCATCCCGAGCATTCTGCCGGTCCGAAGTCTCGGCCAGATTAAGAGGGTCATGGAACTATGTGATGCCCCGGTGCCGGGTAAATTCCTGAGTGCCATTGAAGACGCCCACGCCAAAGGTGGCGACGAAGCTGTGCAGGAATACGGCATCAACATAGCCGCAGCTCAGCTCTCAAACCTGCTCGAAAACGGCGCGCCTGGCGTGCACATCTATCCCTTCAACAAGGCGGAGATGTGCATGGAAGTAGTGCGCAGGGCCGGGTTGGGTTCTTGACCGAAGTCTACCTGTAGCGGCTCAGGATGGTTTCCAACCGACCATCGCTTTTCCCGGCTTCAAGTTCCGTCATCGGTCATGGTTGGCAGTGAGACGCTGACGGTTGTCCTGCCCTTAATCGTCATGTCGGCATCGATCGAGCCTTTCTGCGTCTCTGCCATCAGCTTGGCGGAGTATGTTCCCAAACCTGTGCCGTCTGGCTTTCCGAAAGTGACGTACTTTTCGAAGAAGCGTCTCCGGATGGATTCTGGCACTTCGCCGCTGTTTGAAATGGAAACCATGGTGTGGTTGCCGTAGGTGTCCATGAGTATGCGGATGGTTTCGTCACTTGGACTGGCCTGACATGCATTGCTGAGCAGGTTGGCTAGCATGGAGTAACAGAGAAATGGTTCGCCGAGGACGATGAAACGGTCGTTGTCGGTGCGAGGCTTTCCGTTGATGAGTATCGAATGCTGAATACGTTTGATCTTGGAGATCGAGGCGACGGAGTGCAAGGCCTTGTCAATTATGGGTAGCAGGTCCACGTTCTCGGGGTTAAGGTTGTACATGCCTTTTTCCATTTTGAATAAATCGAGGGAAAGGTTGATCATGTTCAGCATGTCGTATGCAGACTCCTCGATGAGATCGACAACCTCCATCTGACTCTGGTTGAGATCTATTTCATCGCGAAGGACCTTGGGCATGTTGATGAGCGTGAACAGGGGGCCCTTCATGTCGTGGCGTGAAATCCTTTCCACATCCTGGCGCAGTTCTTCTGCGGCTTTTATTTCCGTTATGTCCCGATTGCTTCCGCGCCACCCGCGCCACTTGCCGTCCTCGTCGAAAACCGGAACGCATTTATGACCGATCCACACCTCGGAACCGCTCCAGGTTCTGATGCGATAATCAGCGGTGCATGTTGTGTAGTGTTTAACGCCGTTGACACAATTGAAATGCATGATCCCGACGCGATCTTCGGGAATTATGATTTCGTCAAACAGGCTTGGTTTTGCATAGAATTCCCGCGCCTTGTAGCCGGTGATGCGTTCGCAGGAGGGCGAAACGTAGAGACAGTTGCCGTGCTCATCAAGCCAGTATTCCCAGTCATAGGTGAGGTCGGCCACGGTTCTGTACCGTTGTTTCTCGTCCCGGAGGCAGCATTCGCTCTGTTGCAGTTTGAAATAGAGCAACTCCTGTGGGTGGGTAATCCCGGTCTCGACTATGCCCTTGTAAATTAGATAGAAGGAAACGAGCTTGAAAAGATGGCCCACCAGGTTGGAAAAACCGTACACGCTGACGTAGAAGGTGAAGCTGATCTCGGCGACTATGGTGCAGCCGATAGCACCCAGCAGGAGAGTATAAATATAGTGGCTGAACTCTCCCCTGTTGCGGTAGAGCAACCAGCCCGCGCCGAGCAAGGCGGCGGATATGACGTACTCGCTTGTCACCTTGAAGGGCGTCAGGCCGACCCCTTCAATGAAGCAGGTCGGAAACAACCCGCTGAAAGTCAGGCCAAGCAATCCAAATCCGGCAATGAGACAGCCCGTAAGGGCGATTCCGGGCCGTAGTGACCTGGAGATGAACAGTGGGGCAGCAACCAGTGCGGTCGCTTCAAACATTCTCGCTGCAATCCACAATGACGTCGGGAGGTTTGCGCCATATCCTGGAAATACACCCATGCCTTTGTATGCCATTGCATGAAAGAGATCGATGCCTCCGATTGGCAGGTAGGCAATGCCCAGAAACAGAAGATAGTTGTTGTCGAGTTGTTCCCGCGCGTTCCAGGCGATGAAAAATGCACACCAGGCAACGGCCACACTGAATATTTCGACCAAGGTATGAAATACCAGATAATTATACTGACTAGTGAAAAACAACGCGACAACAAGCAGTGTCACTGGAAGAGAAAAAACCAATAATTTAAGGCGCATCGCATGCCTCCATCGGACGGACAATCCTATAGTCTATATACTGCTTGGTGATGCGCTGTGGTATTATAATCCGGCGGCAGTGTCGGGTTGTGGGATGGAATTCGTTTCCACTATAATTTGACGGGGTTGTAAATAAGTAGGGGGAGAGCATGGCCGCAGCTCAGTTCTCGGACCTGCTCGAAAACGGCGCGCTGGGAGTTCACATCTATCCCTTTAACAAGGCGGAGATGTGCATGGAGGTAGTGCGAAGGGCGGGGTTTTAATTGATAGCTATTTAGTTGACTCCCAGACCTGGGCCAGGCTCAGTTCCTGATTCATGATGGTTATAGAACTGTGACCATACTCAATGATTGTATTTCCGTCTTCCGTGGTTACTTTCAGGTCGCTGGGGCTGTTTACGCCAGTACCCCCAAAAAAGGACAGTTTGTCTTCTCCATAGGCGAAGTCGTAGATGACATCATCATTGTTGTATCCGTCGGTGGTAAATTCGAAAGTGTCGCTCCCTCCACCGCCCATGAGTACGTCGTTGCCGAATCCGCCGCGCAGAAAGTCGTTGCCGGATCCACCAAAGAGAGCGTCATCGCCTGAGCCTCCATATAGCTGGTCGTTTCCCTGGCCGCCTTGCAGGACGTCGTCGCCATATCCGCCACTTATGCTGTCGTTGCCGGTTCCGCCAAGCACGTTGTCGTCGCCATATTCGCCACGTATGGTGTCATTCCCCGTGCCTCCAAGGACCATGTCGTCACCTCCGCCTGCGTATATCGTGTCGTTGCCGGTTCCGCCTATAAGCGAATCATCACCATGGTTGCCCGTGATGGAGTCATTGCCCGAGCCGCCATCTATGTAGTCGTCGCCACCGAAACTTGCGGGAGGGGCGCCATTGATGACGTCGTCACCTGCGCCACCCATAAGGAGGTCATTCCCGTAGCCTCCCCTGATGTTGTCGTTGCCCCCGGTGCCGAGATTGATCACGGGGTCCGGCTTGCCGCCGACGACCTGTTCCAATTCGAAGTCTGATAGTTCTTCATCGTCAGCACTACTTGAAAAAAAGTCGCGCAGGGTCTCTGTAGTGACATCCAGGCCGAATCTCTCGGCCATGCCCATTGCTACGGTTACCCGCTCGTCTTCGTCTCTGGATTTCATCAATTCGGCCAGGGCAGCCTTGTCATTCATGATCTTCTGATAGAGCTTCGCTTCGTTGGTAGACATGACCGATCCTTGGTTTGTCCGTTGGTGCTGCCATTATGATGCGCTGAAGAGGAATATCTTCACAAGGGATACGTATTTGTTACTTAACTAATAAAAACAGAAAGCTATGTTTATTGTCTATATTTAATACCCCAAATACCTCCGTGTGTGCAAGTTGCGAAGCCAAAGGCCGCCATACCTGGGGAGACATGTCTCTTGTTGAACTACAGCTATTGCCCTGACCGGCGGATGCGTATAGTCTTTCACCATGACCCGTATTGCCATCTTGTCTGACCCTCATTCCAACTTCGAAGCCCTGAGCCAGGTTTTCAAGGATATCGACGCTCATAATGTGGACGAAATATATTGTCTGGGCGACGTCGTGGGTTACGGTCCGCAGCCGCAGGAGTGCTGCGATCTGCTGCGCGAGCGGGAGGTGACATTGCTTCAGGGCAACCACGAACAGGGGCTGATCAGTATCCATCATCAGTGTCATTTCAATCAGCCAGCTTGCGACTCTTTACGCAAGACTCGTGAGATGATCACGGAAGAGACCTATCAGTGGCTAGTTTCTCACCACAAATCCGTGGTGGCCCATGGCTGCCGATTCGTACACGGCACACCACCGGATTCCGTGAACAAATATATATGGAAATATGAGAAATCCATGGGCGAGATATTTGCTCGCTTCACCGAAGGTGTCTGCTTTGTGGGCCACACTCATGATCTGATGCGCTTTACCTATGACACCGAAGCTTCCGGCAAACTCCCGCTGCACGAGGGCGATACTACCCTTGAACTGGGTATGCGCCATGTGGTCAACGTGGGTGCCGTAGGCCAGCCCCGTGACGGAGACAATCACGCCAAGTATGCTCTCTATGATCTGGATTCCCGTGTCCTGACCATGCGCTTCATCGATTACGATATCAGGAAGACAGCCGACTTAATCATTAAGCATGGTTTCCACCGCTCCTTCGCCGACCGCCTCTGGTAGCCAAATAGATTTAAAAGCACCATCTGCTGCGTTTCTTCGAAAACCGCAAACCCTCGCGTATTGGAATACGCGTCGGTCTTGCGGTTTTCTTGCGCCTTGCAGCTGGTACTTTTAAATCTATTTGGTTCTGGTTTTTTGAAGTATGTGCCGCTGTGAGGTTGTTTTTTCAGTGATTCAAGAAATCTATGAGTCCCACGCAGAGCTATTATAAATCTCGATTATACTGTTGACACCTATACCCCGTATGGGTATGGTGGTTGTGAAAATGCCCGTACCGGGTAGCGGTTATAATAGCTTCAAAATGTGTGAGCACATAAATTTGGTAACAATGTGTTCATCAGAATAGAGACCAACATAGTAAATGGAGGGGAATATGAAAAATCGTAAAATCATGTACATCGTGGCTGCGGCCCTGATTACTGTATTTACTGTCACTGCTGCTTTCGCCATGGGCGGCGGCAACGCCCGTAAGGGAAAATTTCTGTACCGCAAGAACTGTCGTTCCTGCCACAGCGGCGAGCAGGCCAAGGATCTGAGCCCGGCTGACATGACTCAGGCCGAGTGGACTGCCACTTTCGCAGACACCGCAAAGATCAAGTGCAGTTCTGATTGGACCATCAATGAGAAGGACCTGAACGACATCTTCACCTACTTGCACGATTACGCCAAGGATTCTCCTTCTCCTGCAAAGTGTAGCTAGACGACTTCACGACGAATCTCTCGGGTGGGGCTTGAGATATTCGTCATTCAGAAATTCTTTTCCGGATGGTCCGAACCTGCTGAGGGGCTGAGGCGGGCCGTCCGGAGAGAATTTGAACCCGAATGGTTGAAGAGGGATGCCGGAGTTATCTATGTCCGATTCCAGTCACAAGATTTCACGCCGCGATTTTTTCAAGGCGTCCAGCCTGTTCGCAGCAAGTGCAATGGGCGGCGGGACCGTTCTCGGCGGGTTGAAGACGGCACAGGCTGCCGCACCGCCGGTCAAGCCGATGGATTCGAAATTTTCGGCCTGCGACATGTGCTTCAACAAGTGCGGCTTGATTGCCCGTGTTGAAGACGGCGTGGTCAGGAAGCTCGATCCGAACCCGAAATTTCTCAAGTCGCGTGGCATGCTCTGCGCGCGCGGCAATGCTGGTATCGATCAGGTTTATGATCCCGACCGGCTCAAGTACCCCCTGCTCCGCAAGGGCGAGCGCGGCGAGGGCAAGTGGCAGCGCATCCCCTGGGATGAGGCCATTGATATGGCCGCCGCCAAGATGGAGGCCGTTCGCAAGGAATACCTGCCATGCGGTCATCTCTTCTCCGCCGGAACCGATCTGCAATCCCAGTTCGTTGGCCGTTTTGCCGAAGTCTACGGATCGTTCAACGTCACCTCGCACGAATCCCTCTGTCTGGTTTCCAACAACCGCGCCTTCCTCGACACTTTCGGCGAGGTTCCGCACCCGGACGTTCTCAATTCCAAATATATCATCATGGCCGGGGCCAATCGCTTCGAAGCTCTGGTCACCCCGGATTCCATCGACCTGATGACCACCATGCGCGAAAACGGCTGCAAGCTGGTCACCCTTGATCCGCGTTACACCAAGACAGCCGCCCTGTCCGACGAGTGGTATCCGATCAAGCCCGGCACGGACATGGCCTTCATGCTCGCCGTGGCCCACGTCATTATTTCCGAGAAGCTTTACGACGCTCAGTGGATCGAAGAGAAGGTCTACGGCATCGAACAACTGGCCGCACACGTGGCTCAGTACACTCCCGGTTTCGCAGCCGACCAGTGCGGCATACCGGCAGAGAGCATCGCGCGCATCGCCCGCGAACTGGCCGCAGCCGCACCGGCAGCCATGATCTATCCCGGTCGTCGTAGTTCAGACTACGAAGATTCCACACAGATTCGTCGCAGTTTTGCCATCGTCAACGGGTTGCTCGGCAACTGGGACCGCCCCGGCGGACTCCTGGCTGCCCGCGCCGTGGGTCTCAAGGGCGTGCAGTATGACGCACCCTGGTATGATGAGAATCACGAAGATCGCATCGATGGCGGCAAGGTGCCGATGATGTTCGAGCACGAGGGCAGTTTCATGCTCACCCGTGACGCGGTCCTGGCAGATGATCCGTACAAGATTCGCGGGTGGTTCATTTATAAGACCAATCCCATGGGGACCGTGCCCAACCGGAAGAAGACCATCGAGATGATGAACAAGATGGACTTTGTTACCGTGGTGGACATCGCCATGTCGGACACCGCCTGGTATGCCGATCTGGTGCTGCCGTCCCAGAGTTATCTGGAGCGGTATGACCCGTGTTCAGGCCTCCAGGGTTCATCGGCCTGCGCTTGTGTCATCAAGCGTGACCCGGCCATCGAGCCGCTGTACGAATCCCGCCCGCTCTTTGACATCATGAAGGGCATCGCAGGTAAGATGGATCTGGGCGAATACTTTGATTTCACCATCCCCGAATATAGACAGAAGCAGCTTGCGGGATTGCCCAAGGCCGAGGAGATACTCGATCGCGACGGCGTCTATTACAATCCGAGCAAAGTTTACGGCATCTACGAAGGCAAGGTCTACAAGACCCTGTCCAAGAAGGTCGAGCTGTACAACCAGCGTTATGAGCGGATGGGCATTGATCCCATGCCGGTCTACACGGCCCCGAAAAAGATTCCGGCCAATCAGTTCCGGCTGGTTGTCGGACGCAATGCGCTCGTCACCCAGAGCTCCAGCGTCAACAATGCGCTGTTGAATCAGCTTCAGCCTTCCAACTCTCTGTGGCTCAACACCGATGTCGCCAGGAAGCTCGGAATAGCCGATGGTGATCTCGTGGAGATTTCAAGCCCGGTCGGCAGTCAGGAAATCAGGGCCGAGGTCACTGACCGCATCAGGAAGGATACGGTGTACATGCTCACCGGGTTCAATACCCTGTCCACCCAGCAGCATCTGGCCCACGGCAACGGGGCGAGCATCGCCGAGGTTCTGGAAGGTGGTTTCGACGCCGTCACCGGCAACGCGGCCCTGCATACGACTTTTGTCACCGTAACAAGGAAGGTGGCGTAATGGCTAAGCAACTGGCAATGGTCATTGACGCTTCCAAGTGCATCGACTGCAAGGGATGCATGATGTCTTGCAAGGTGGCCAACGACGTTCCCGAAGATCAGTGGCGCAATTGGATCAAGGGCAAGCCCGGCATAATCGAACCCGGTACGCACAACAGCACGACCAAGTTCCAGCCCGGCGCGTGCATGCATTGCGACAAGCCCACTTGCGTGGAGGCCTGCCCGACAGGGGCCACCTACAAGGATGCTGCCACTGGTGAAGTTGTCATCGACGACGCCCTGTGCATCGGCTGTGGCAACTGCATCCCGTCATGCCCTTACGGCGCGCGTTTTCGCAATGCCGTCAAGCGCAAGGCGGACAAGTGTAATTATTGTCCCGAACGCAGGGCGCAGGGACTCCTGCCCGCCTGTGTAGATACCTGCCCGACCAAGGCGCGTGTCTTCGGTGACATCAACGATCCCACATCCGAGGCTGGTCATCTTTACCAGAAGAACAAGGCGAATCTGACTCAGGTTGTGGCCAAGACCGATACCAAGCCCAACATGTTCTATGTGGGCGATCCCGGTCCGCGAGACTGGGGCGGCGAGGCCGTGGTGCCTGCCTCCATGATCGCCATGAAGCAGTCGGCTCCGCTGATCAAGGGTATCGTAGGCCTTTCCGGCCTTGGTGTACTCGCCATGCTCGGCCGCCAGCTACTGGCCGGTTTCGATACCGAAGATTCCAAGGGAGGCGACGATGCTTAAACGTCACGACCCGTCAGACATATTCATCCACTGGTTCAACGCTGCCTGCTGGATTCTGCTCCTGCTCTCCGGAGTGGGACTGATCCAGAATCCGGCCATCGATCCGTTTGGTTCCGGTTATCCGGAAGCCATGCGCTCAATGGTGGGCGGCGGGGGCAACCTGCTTGCCATCCATGAAGGCATCGGCCTCTTCTGGATACTTGGTTTTGTCTTTTACCTGATCGTCAATTTCAAGGGCGCGCAGTTCTTCCTGTCCGAAGTTTTTCCGGTCAGCCCGGCCCGCGACATGGTGTGGCTGTTCAAGAAAATGGTTCTCATGACCCTCGGTCCAAAAGCTCTCAAGATGATCGGTGTGGACCCGGAACTGCCGGATCAGGGTTATTACAACATGGGCCAGAAGGCGTTCGCCCAGGCTTCGGTGGTGGGTGGCATCGTCATCGCTATTACCGGCCTGATCATGTTTCTGTCCGACCGCACTATGGGTGCGGAATCCACAGGCCTGATCGGCTGGGCTGTGACCGTGCATTTCATCGGCGTGGGGCTGGTCTTCGCGGGGTTGCTGGTCCACATCTACATGGCGGCCATCTCGCCCGAGGAAAGGCCGGGTTTCAAGTCCATGTTCTCCGGCGTTGTTCCCGAAGAATACGCCAAACATCACCACAAGCTGTGGTTCGACAAGGTTAAGACCGGCGACGAGTAGTTCGTCCCGGAAGCGATATTGGTTGAAGGGGTCTGTTCCGGTTGCGAGGGGCTTGCGGAGCAGACGTTTGAATAATCCTTTTGGAAGGGAGTTCGTAATGCAGAAAAAATTACTCTGGACCACCATGCTGCTGATCTTCGCCTTTACGGCGATGGCTGGCATTGCCATGGCAGATGCGGGCAAGAAGCCCAAGTACAAGGAATTCCACTCGATTGTGGACTACAAGTTCGTGGCCAAATACGCCAAGATGCCCAAACCCAAGGGTGCAATGATCGTCGATTCCAGGCCTTACAAGACCAAGTTCGTCGATGGTTACATCCCGACTGCGGTTTCCATTCCCACCAGCCAGTTCGACAAGATGCTCGACAAGCTGCCCGCAAACAAGAATGACGTAGTAGTCTTCTATTGCGGTGGATTCCATTGAGGACTCTCTCATAAAGCTGCCTGGAAGGCAGAAAAACTCGGTTACACCAACGTCCACGTCTACTCCGCCGGTTTCCCGGACTACAAGAAAAAAGCGCTGTATTACTCCATCGGTCTTGAGAATTTGCATGCCATGATGGCCAAGGGTGAGAACTACGCCCTCGTCGATGCCCGTCCGTACAAGAAGTACCTTGGTGGTTCTATCCCGTCCGCCATGGGTATTCCCGAAAAGGACTTCGCCAAAAAGCGCGGCATGCTGCCCACCGACAAGGCTGAGACCACTCTCGTTTACTATTGTGGTGGTTACAAGTGCGGCCTGTCCCACAAATCCGCCATCAAGGCCCGTTACCTCGGCTACAAGAAAGTCGTGGTCGCCGAAGCCGGTTACCCCGGCTGGAAGGCAATGTTTGGTGGTGCTGAATCCATGTCCGTCAAGGCTGGCGAGGCCGAGGGTTCCATCGATCCTGCTCAGTTTCTGACCATCATCAAGGAAAACCCGGATTCCATCCTGCTGATCGACGTGCGTGACCCTGAGGAATACGCCGCCGGTCACTTCCCGTC